>Ga0209367_1010526_pt1 | contig 12386 bp, 7 predicted proteins | sample WorMetLIZISLAND2_FD_187412 | JGI IMG/M metagenome (GOLD analysis project Ga0209367, IMG submission 187412) | Marine gutless worms symbiont microbial communities from Max Planck institute for Marine Microbiology, Germany - Olavius geniculatus... ... | reverse complement strand
TGCTGCTTGCTCTCAGTTCGTCAAAAACTAAACCTAACCATTTCAGTTCAGTTCAGTTCAGTTACGTCGCTTTGTTCGTGCCTTTGCACGCCAGCACGGCTGTAAATATATATATATATATATATATATATATAAACGCATCGCGCAATGTTTTCTGCGCCAGTAGAGCGCTGTTTTTGCTGATTATATTGTAGATCGATTAGATGTTCTGCCATCAATCAAACATTGGCAGCATGTCTAGCGCCTCACAAACGATCAATTATGTCAAGCCCGACAGTCGTCAACATCAGCCGTAGTATAACGTGCATGGTATTAATAGAAAGCTTGTTGTTGTTGTCGGCAAGCATGTGTGTGCGCCCGGTGTGCGCTTCTAAGTTTATACATAACCATTTATCTGACAATTCTGATATTTTTTGGCACAAATATATATTTTTTCCGTAAATGTAGATCAAATTGGCTTTATATCTGATTACCCAAAATTTTGAGGGTTATTCTCCCGCCACTCCTTTTTCTTGTCCTTTCTTTGGTTTTTTTTACCTTTCTTTCTTTTTTACTCTGTTCCTTTCCGGCTTCGTGTCTGAAAAAAGTTCACCAAATTTGTTTCGTTATATTTTCTGGCTTTTACAATTTTTGATTATGATTTTAATTGTATACTTTATGACATGTTTTGTATTGTGTGATAATTTTGTACGGATTACTTCCGAATTCCTGTATTATTATAACATATTATTTGCCAGTTACGCGAGCTGCTTTACGGGTGATGTCTGAATGTCTGTTCGTCTGTCCGTTTTTATTTGTGTCACGTACGGGCTCCGAACTCGAAAACAGAATTGGCGTGAAGAAGTAATCAGTGTGCCAATTTTTAGCTTAAAAGTTTAATGGTCAGGGTCACATTTAAGACTCGAGTTCTGCAGTGCAACATTCAGCTAGGTCATTGTATTTTTCCAGTTAATTTTTACCAGACACTTTTAGCAAGCAAGTAAGCATTAGCAAACGGTGCAAATAATTCAGGTCGAGATTTGCGGTCCGTTAGCATGTGTCCGTCTGTCGATCGGCTATTTCAGCAGCTGCGTCCACGAGAGGTAATTGAAACTACACGCAAGGCTAGATCGTGGCGGCGTCTTGGGGCTCGTTCTTTGCAGGGTCGGTGGCAGGCTGCCGGGTGAGCGGGTCTTCCCACGGAGACCACCAACGACGTCGTTGTCTCGCGTGTGGTTCATCAGCTGCCGGTTTGCGTGTGTCCGAGGCCCTGTCTCCTTGATTTATAATGACGACAATTATCTCTGAATCAGATCCTGGCTGGAGCAGCCAAAGACAGAGAAAGAAATGGATCGACGTCGTCAAGTATAAACATGGAAAACTTGCAGCTCGACTTGGAGGACGTTGAGAATAGAGCTGATTGGAGACGGTGAACCCGTGTGGCTGATCCCTCAACCTAGGGATCCACAGCCTAAAGGGGAAAGATAGATAAAGATCCTGGCTGGAGAAGAAAGCCCGGAAAACCACAAAGCAGCTGGTCACGTGACGACCTCAAAGCGACACACAGGTCTAACTGCTCGGGAGGCCTGGACAGCAGCTGATGATCGGGAGGGGTGGAGAGCGCAACGGTTCATCGCCGACTACACGACGTTCTGATGATGATGATGACAATGACTTTATTTCGCATACTTAAATACAGTAACTGCTGGGTAGCCAAATAGCTGAATAAGTGCAAACAGTGCAAGAACAATTATAACAGTCAATAACTTTTTTCATGATGTTGATGACAATTATCTCGCCCGCTCGATTCGCATTTGTCGCCCTCCGCCGCAGACGATGTGGCGATAATGACGTCCGGCGTTGAGTGTGTCACGTGACTACAACTTCCGGTCGGAGCACTTCCGGTTCTCCCCGTATATACGGCGGAAAATCATGCAAGCGCGGATTGCTTATTTGGGTTTTACGATTCATAACCGTACGTACGTCATAACTGTACGACTCTTCGAACCAATGACTAGGCTGTAATATAACCTCATTGCTTCGAGCTCTGTATACCTATTTAGATTGCGTTAGATTGCGTATTGCTGCAGTATTGTCCTGCATTCATGTTTTGCAATTATGCCGGCTAACAACGGTTTTGCGTTGTTTATCGAGTATTTGCAGTTAGCGTGTTTGATTATTTTAAGCATTACGCATCTGACGGGTGTTTAAGAAAGCTAAAATGTCGGCTCTCGGCATCGTCTGCTTAGCTATACATTGCATTGCGCAACCCTAACCCTGAGCTTAAAGTCGACGTTTGACTTTTTGAATTGAAAATTTGCTTACCGCTTACTTCTGTCCAAAAAACGTTTAGGCTAATTTTAGTTTTTTCCCTACGTTTTTTTCATTTTTGAGTTAAGAAACCGTGCGTGACAAACAAACAAAAAGACGGAACGGACAGGACGTGTAACACGGCCCATTAAAACGGCCCACAGAAACTACTTAAGCTTACTTGCTCAATTAATTAATTATCACAGTGTAGCACGGTAGTGAGTAACACTGTTGTAAGGGCGACTATCAAAGTCAATGAGAAATCCCAGAATTTGGGCACCCGTAGCGCCCAAACGCCTAAATCAATCGACTCAAAATTTGACTTGAATGATTACGTCGGCGGTCTGACACTACGTGCCAAAAATGGTGCAAATCGGCCCAGCAGGGTGGCGGAGCAAAGGGGTGAAATATAATGTTCATTTGGGTTATTTATTATTTTACTTTTCTTGCCAAGCTCTGGAGAACACATTAAGTATTGCCGCATTTTTGCACTAGATGACGTGTTTCGGTGGGGATTAATTTCCTAGAAGGTCTCAACATTTATCTTTTATATTTTCTTTTTCTAATCTCCAAAACCGCAAATTTTAGGCCCATTTTCGGACTTTGAAAAATTACGACTGAAAATGCTTAACAATGGAGATGCTCATCTATAAACTACCCTTAATCGTCATCGTAGCCCCACCAAAGTGGCATAATGAATAAGCAATGTGGCCTCGAAAATTCCAAATATGCGGTTATTTTTGACCCCCTGCCTAAAAGTCACGTTACACGGCGCATGCGCAGTAAACTTTTGGCCTTTAACATGGGCAAATGCAAGTTTGAGGCTTTATATCTACCTAACGATGCAAGATAGACGCATAGTTACAATGGACCACCAATAGGAAACCACATATGCTGAGTCGAATGGTCACGTGACCGATGACGTCACGTGACACCAGAAGGTCAAGGTTGTAACTCCACTATCTTTGAGGCGCCATATCACCCTAACGGTGCAAGATAGACGCATGGTCACAATGGACCACCAATAGAAAGTCGCCCACCGCGAGTCGAATGGCCACGTGATTGGGTTGGGTCACATTATTGTTTTTAACTTATGGTTAAATTTGCTAATAAAAAAGCAAATATTAAATATAAACAAAACTTACCAGTTTACACAACTGTGTAAGGGCAACCAAGTCACACATCCAAAACAGCAGAAATCATTTTACTAGAACACAGAGTGATAGAACAACGAACTGGCTGCTCTTACAAACCCATGTGACGTGACCCCATTTAACCTTTTCTACTCCCGCAGTATCTCCTGAGTCAGTAAACGTAGTCAATGCAAATGCGATACAAATATTTTCTAGCTGATTAAATGTACCGCTGGTCCGTAGCTAAAAAAGAGTTAAATTGGGAAAAGAGTTAAACCTTTTTTGGAAGACTGGTTATATACGGGCATGTAAGTGTACGGTACCCTAATCACCATTGGCTGTAGATCATTTATTCATGCAGATTGCAGAAGTCATGATTTCGTCAGTTTAAACTTATCTTCACATTGCATGTCATGAATCACTTAAATTTAACCTTTATCTTATTAACCTCAAAACTCACGAACGAACATTTTAAGATTAAGAATGAAATCGATCCACAATGTTTCTTGCCACACGTGTGCGCAAAGACTCTGTGTTCAATGATTACTTCACTTCAAAAAAAAGAAACGCGTCATTTGATAAGTATTTATGGTGAAAGTCTTTAGGCTTAATGTAGGGGCCTATTGGATACTGGTTTATTACAAATTTACAATAGACGTAACTTATTAATATTTCTGCACTACCATGCGCCTGTGATGTAACGCTAAGTCATCACGGACGATTCATATGCCGTAGTTGTACACAACTATTATAGAAATTATAGGAGTTAAAATAAAAGGACTTCATTCCTCCTAAGCCGGTGGCCAACTCCATACAAGGTATAGTGCAAAATTTCAATTTCACAGATTTATTGGCTCACGGGATAATGCAAGAGTGCAAAAGGTTAAATGGGGTCACGCCACATGGGTTTGTAAGGGCAGCCAGTTCGTCGTTCTATCACTCTGCGTCTTACTAAAATGATTTCTGCTGTTTTTGATGTGTAACTTGGTCGCCCTTACACACTGTAGTGTAAACTGGTAAGTTTTTATATTTAATAATTATGTAAGACAAAAGCAAAAATACGGGTTCGCACTGAATTCGGGTATCGTCTGGCAATGTCATACAATAGCCGGGAAACAAGAAAGTGCCATTTAATCAGACGTGACTTGTAAATCGGCAAATCCGCCAGTCGGTCGTTTGAGCCGTTGGATTATTCCGTGAACTGGATGAATGGAACGAGAGCGTCCGTCCGTATTATACGCAATAATCACCGTTCACACTTACTGGAATACTTCACTTGTAGTCTGTAGTAGATTGTACATAGAGCTAAAAAATCCAGATTTTTTTAGAAAGGCTTTTTAAAATTTTTTTAAGTATTCATGTTCTTACTTTTTTAAACGTTTTAAAAAAAGTATATAAAAGCCCTGGTGCACAGAGAAAAACCTTTTAAACATTTTATGTACATCATTCTCTATGTCACATGGTTTTTGAGTGAAAGATGTGATGTCACAACTTGAAAAGTGCGAAATTTATTTTTTAAACTTTAAAACGAAAAATAATATTATTTCTTAGAAACAAATTTTCAGTCCTGGATTTTAGACCACCCGTCAAATCGTAACGTGATTAATATCGCACGTGCTTGTTTGCGACGTCAGCGTTATCGCTGCGATATTATTAAGGCTCGTCGCCATTTCATTGTGAGCCATCATCTGATAATTCTGTACGCTTGAAACGCAATTAATTTCGCCATCAATGACGCCATTCGCGACTACAGACACGGGCAACAACAGACGCTTAATAAGACACAGATAAAAATTTTCCATATTTATAACGTTTACTGTCTGCACATACAGGTACAACGAAACTTTTAATATGCTACTGTTTTTTTAGTAATTATCGATTCAAGAATTACTATCAGCTATGATTTTTGCTGTTTTCGAAATGTCACTCATTGCGTGTCGCCGTTAACAAGCGTATAAACTGATGTTTTGTACATTTATATTAAAGATAGGCGTGGCACCATTTGAATGCCTTGAGACTATTGCCAAAACCGTCAGATGGCGCCACGTCGCAACGTCATTTTATCAATAAAAATCTCATTTGTAAAAAATTATCACTTTTATCAACGCAAATAAAGTTTATGAGATACATGTTTTATTTTAGGCCATGTTGTTTACTCGAAGCAGCTAGAGTTGTAATGTTCAGCGGGTGGTCGAAGGTGCTGCTGCTGCTGCTGCCGCTGCACGCGGCTAAGGGGTAAACGATCAGTCGATTGCGATGCTCGCTTTTTCACCGTTCATTCATTCATTCGATACAGGACAGCGCACTGCGCATGCGTGAGCGTCGCTCTTCTTCCGGTCTATGGACTTCGGTTATGTCAATAGGAACTTGAATGTCAACAACCAGGAGTTTTAGGTCAAGGACCAAGACAAGGACAAAACTTCTCCAGGTTCTCTCATATTCTCAATTTAATAGCAAAGGCGAAAAGAACTAAATCTTTGCGATTCTGGCGCAAAATCTTCTCGAAGAAAGAACTGAGAAAACTTTCTTCAAAGATTTTTTCAAAAATCAGAACAATGACAAACGCGTGAGTGCCAATGAACAGGATCGGGATTTTGTAATCAGTCACAAAGACTAACACCATCGCCGTTTGCAAGTTAATATGATGACGTCATCGCAAGGTCACAAATGGCGGCTGATGTCGTTGGTGGAATATGACGTCATTTCGGTAGTCCTGCTTCAGCTGCTGGCCTGGTCGGCGGCGGGGGTGTCTGATCTTGCTGATGCTCAACCGATATCAACTGATTTCACAGGTACGATCCATCTACACATTATTTGTGCTAGCCGTAAATGGTATTAACATCGTGGCAGGGGTGCAGTGGGCGCAATAGCCTCTTTCTGAATTTTAGCCACTCAGATAGTTTTTTTAAAATACAAAAATTTAAACTAAACATTTTTTGTTTTAACAATTTGATAACAAGATTGTAATTCTCAGCACATATAATTTTTTTGTCAAAAATTTGCAGCTATTTGTCGAAAAATAACTACTTTTGCCGTAGCTTAATTAACCTAAGACAACGTTGGATGATAGACGAAGCGATTTTTTTTCGTATTTATGCAGGCTGACTTGCTGAATTTGTGGCAGCTTTTCGGCTAAGTCGGACGATAGCGGCAAAGCTATTTTGCTAATAAAGTTTTTCGTACTCAACCACATTTATGGCTACGCCTAAGAATCGTGAGCGATAAAGAATAAATATTGGACCTAAAAATTGTGCATCGGTTGCTAAATTTATTGCTAAATCAATCTTTTTAACCCAGAGGTCATACTACTGTGAGCTAAACAACGTACTTTACACCGTATTTATGAAACTCACACAAAAATCTACCATTTCTAGCGATATTTCAGCCGGCCATAAAATTTGGTTTGCCAGCTTGGGCTGTATCTATCCAAAGCCGATTTGGCGCTAATGAAGCATATAATTAGAAATTAAAAATTGCGTTTTCATACTGTGTGCGATTTTTTGAATTCTGCAACATTTTTTTTTATTTTGTGCGTATCAATAGCTTACCTCGACGGTCTGGCATGTACGTTTACTGTACGCGTCATGTAGGGGCCTACGCTTACGGTTATTTTTAAACGTGTTTTAAACTTTTAGTATCGTCATTCAAACGTTTTCACAATTCAACCGTTGGGCCTATCACATCTAATGAATGTTAGTGATGTGCAAGATCGTTCACTGCAATCTGCTGCGAGACGAGACAGTCGGTACGCCGAATACCCGGTCGCCGAGAGGCGTATACCTAAATCACTAATTAGGTTTCACTAATTACTTCTAAAATTTCTAAAATCACAAAAAAAGAGCCAAAATCACAAAAACGTAAAACAAACATAATGTTTTGCACATAAAATACCAACATCTCACACTCAAGTCGCAATACAAAGTGTGAGCGTAAAATTAATTCACTCAGCGGTAAATGTCTCTGAAACTCGCCTATAAAAGACGTTGCTGTCGTTTGCGTTCAACAGTAACAGGTGCAATAGTATTCAGATCATCCACGGTGATATGCGTTACTGTCTGTTGTTTTACAATCTCATCCCAAAAGATAAGGAATGTATGTTCATGCGGTGAAGTGAATTGCGCATTGAAGTGCCGATGGAAAGAAGCGGCTCTGTTATTAGTCGGCCTGCGACGTGCAACAGCCGGAACTTGCGCCCAAAGCGAGAGAGGAAAAATTGTATTTTCTACATAAGTCAAACAAAAGTAATCGCCAAACTTGTCACATTCTAATGTGGGTGAACAAGACATTATATCACCTGCCACGTTTTGTGATTTTATTGCCTTTTATTTCGTGATTTTTGTCATTCACACAGCGTTTGTGATTTTGGTTAAGTGATTTCGGTACATTTTTTTCCTGTAATTAGTGATTTTGGTCGTTTCCGTTGCCGAGAACGACAAAACCGGAAACGCAAGCACGCACGCACGGCGCCCAGTGTATTATTGTTTGCTTCGACACCGGAAATAGCACCAGACATGCGCAGTCAGCCGTGAAACGTAGCCAACCTCTTCCGGTTGGACGCATGCCAACTGATGGATGCGGGTTTTCGAACCGCCTCGTTTTCCTCGCTAGCTGTCATTTTTAAAAATTTAAAATGTACCTCTAATTAAAACGCGATACCGATAAAAACTACATTTAATAACAAACCTGACTGCACCCGTATGTTATCGACACGTTATACCACTATGGACAGTATGATAATATAAACTTGGGCAGTAGGAGTGACAGCGTGAAATAATGAGAGCACAGCGACATCGAACAGTAAATACGATGATGAATAACAGTTATACATGTATATACATTGTTATCGACTGTTAACAGTTAGTTAGTTTCTACCTAATTACCCTTTTGTTCAAGACAGTGTATAACCTTATCTGACACATTTGTGTACTGTAATATGCAGCGGTGTCGTGGGCTAAAAAAGCTGGAAACATGACGTTGCATTTTCCCCACCGGCAGCTGCAAATTTCCGACGAAAGAGATTACGAGTTCTCAGAATTTCAGTTTTGCTTCCATATTCCCCAAGATGAAAATTTTCGGCCTTTAATTTTGTATTTAAAAATTTATTTGACAAAAAAATTTTCAACAGACTGAAATTGGACGGGGGACATTTTTTGTTCTTGGTTCCGCTACCACGACACCACTGATGAGACGTAGGACTATATACGTTGGAAATAAATTATTTAGTCGGTCAATTTATTTAACGAGGTAACATACACAAAGACAAAAGCAGAAGTAACAGCGAGCGTGAATAATTAAATATAGCTCCAAGCTGTATCGCTGTAAAACAAAATCAATCAACATATATACCGTATTATTAGTGGTCACGTTTTTCTCAAAAATGTTTCGCGTTTGATCTAAAACTGCTGTATAAGATTGTAAGTACTATAATGACTACAATATACACATATCTACCCTGTACTTGTCATCCCGTTGACACTGTACAGTGAAAAACAAAAGAAATACAGAAAAGCTGTAAATTTGTTGCCAGACGTCAGTAGGATATTCTACGTTGCGTTAGCCTGTAGTTACTGCTATTAAACAGAAACGTTATGAGCACTTTTAGCTGCAGGCGATCTAAACCTCGGGGTAACTAAAACGTATGTACACAATCGCTGAACTCTGGTGAAAAAGACTTACCAACCGCTATGTGCTGTGTTAGGTGTTAGCGTGCATAATCCTGCTTATGCGCACTACGGATTTGTACACTGCAGTGGAAAACGTTCTGGTGTACATAAAATCTTCAGTGAATGTTAAAAAAATTAGGTATTTTATCGTCGCAAAAGTTAGATATTTACTGCTGCCGGTGACGTCATGCTGACGTCATATTTCCGTGTTTGTAAATCACAGAAGGCTTCTACGGCTTGTTGTGCAGTAGTAGTGTGTTGTACGATAAGCCTACCGCAAATCGAATTAGTGGGGTTTGAGCTTAAGTCGTTACACTAAGTAAGGTCCAAAGAAAAAACAAAGAAAAAATACCTGTGCTTCTGGTTGCAGCTAGCAAAAAAACTAGAGACCAGGGGCGGCAGAAAATATTTAAAATGGTTATTTGTTTTATATTATGACGTCATGTAATATAACCCAGCAACTCATAAAAACAAACTGACACACTAAATAATTCTCACGAGAAATTAAGCAAAGTTACTGCAACATTTTAGACTAGTATGCAAACATTATTTTTCAGTAAAACTTTGAAAGCATACTGAAAACTACATTTTAAGGTGTATTAAAATTTTTCGGGACACAGGTTTTTTTTCTAGGAACGGACGACAACCGAAAGCACTGGTTTCTTAGGCCCAAATAATAACATCGACGGCTACTACACAAGCCCAAACGCCGAAGCTGTGGACATGCACGATATGTTGTACATCAAATCCAGCACAACAAGTCGAACTAGCTGCACCGCAAGTGGAGTTACGGCTTAATGAGCTAACGGAGCGGTTAGAGGAAGCTTAAGAATACATAGACGACGCATATGGTGGCGCTAACACCGATGACTACTTCTTGGTTTTGATCCCACCAGGTTGCACTGGACGACACCACGGTTCCGTCACTGCAGTCGGAGTAGATGTCGGCAGCCCCGGCGGTGCACTTACGCAGCTCTTCGACGTCGAAGGTCAGCGCGGCAGCTGTTCCAGGGTCCGAGGAGCCCTCCGCGTACACCTGAACATCCAGGCCGTCGTTGATGGCCTCCGCCAGGCGCTGGATGGACTCCTCGAGGCGCATCCGGTTGCCCGCCTGGCTGGCGCTCAGCAGTCCCACATCCACTTTGTCGACCGCCAAGAACTGCAGCATCAGAATCATCATCAGCGTCATCATCAGCAATCATTGTGGAATCAAGTTTCGCGGGTTATGTATGGGTCAAAGCTACGTAAACTACGTAGCCTCTTCTGCCATAGGCCTGTGGCATCACACAGTGTTTTCTGCCGTCCGACACAGATAAACATGCACTGTCTTAACCAGAGCATGCAGGCAGGTACTCAATTTACCTACCCCGAAAGAATGAGAGCATGAGTTAACCAGGGTGGCCGGTTATATACCGTCACGAGTTATCTGTCCGCAGACAGTCGCCATCCACTTGATAGCGGCCTGACCTGGAGTCGAACCCACGACCTCTTGATTATAAGTCCGGCGTTTTACTGTTAAGCCACAAAGCCACGACCACCACTATCAGCAGCAGCAGCAGCACTGTCAGTTTTGTAATCAGTCAGTCAATCAATCCGATCATATTTACAATGTTTCAGCATAAGCCGCAAACTAATTCCACACATTCATTCATTCATTCATTCATTCGAGGTTTAATAGAAACAAACAAAACACGGTTACACAATGGAACAAATGACAATCAATGAGACGAATAAGAAAAACCAAAAGAATAGTCTACGCTAATACAGATTGTCATGTGTAAGGCATTTACATGACAAAGTTATGATAAACTAGATGGTCGTTACAACTCCGTCGACTATTATGTCTCCGTCAACATACTTGATGCCACTCAGCCACTGTGACCTTGACGCTTGACCTTTTGACCCCAAAATTTAAAGCATTTATCTTTGCCCCAAAATCCGGTCAATTTCCGTCGACAAATACTCAAAATATCGTGGTAACAATGGACGGACGCACGGACGCACGAACACTCTGAAAACACAATGCCTTTAGCCACTACGTTGGCGGAGGCATAAAAACACATAGGGGCCTACCTGAACTCGTAGCGTTCCGTCTGGCTCTAGTTCGCCGGCGGAGTAAGCATACCAGTCGACGGTAGACTCATTGTGCCAGTGCAGACGCATGCTGATGTTCCTGAGAACGGCATGCGCGAGGAAACCTGCGTCTATCGTCTGACTTACGACTGTCGATGTACTTCTTGCCAGCGTCATCGAGTAGATGTTGTTGCCCATCTACAGACCGTGTTCAAAATCAGTTACCAAATGCTAATAGGAGAATGGAGGTTCTACGGGATCTGAATTGATACACAAGGTCGTATTTGCTTATTCGGGCAGTTTTTATATGACTTACCGTTTAGCCACAACACGTAACAGACAGACAGACGACAGATTGACATTGCATCATGCTTTAAGCGCGACCGTTAGTATGGTCGACTAAAAATTCTGTGTTCAACTTGCCCGCCTGTGGTTATGTAAGAAATCTGAAGAAAAAACAACAACAAATGCCAACAAAGTAGGCTATTTGGATGCGTTACAACACAGCCCACCTGCTGACTGTAGGTCCCGCCACATTCAAGACAGCTCCCAATCAGGTATTCGTTGACTGCCGCATAGCTGCTGGTCAGAGACGCCTTGATGCTCCAGAATACACGATAAATGTCTTCAACGGCGACCTAAGTAATATGAACATACGCGTTGATTGACGCTGCAGCCAAATTGGCTAGATTATAATAAACAATACACATTAGAAAAAAAATTGTGTAAAGTAACGAAAAACGTACAGTCCTTTCTGAGCCATAAAGCCTATAGGGCAACGCCGATCTTCGCTTCCTTAGCCCTCAACTAGACTTCAGTTTCCACTGCAAGGTCACGGATACAGGACTAATGCGTCGTGTGATGCATCTGTTTACGTCCCGCCTTTTGCTGGTATTCACTGCGTTTACTCACGGAGGAATGGCCAGGCTGAGTTGACCTGGGTGGCTGATTTCATATCAAGCCGGTCACCCATCTAGGTATTAACCGGGCTCAGCGTTGATTACCTTCGTTGGTGCGATCACCGATCACCGACTTTATCAACTAAGTTAGCTAAATAGGCCCTTATAGAACAGCAATGTTTAATATGAATGACGTATTAAAACCATAGGCCCTACATAAAACTAGAAGGCGCTCGTAGGAGTGCATATTAGGGGTCTGCGGGTATACCCGTACCCGCGGGTACGGGTCGGGTCGGGTAGATGCTTCACGGGTACGGGTATACCCGCTT
>Ga0209367_1010525_pt1 | contig 12386 bp, 10 predicted proteins | sample WorMetLIZISLAND2_FD_187412 | JGI IMG/M metagenome (GOLD analysis project Ga0209367, IMG submission 187412) | Marine gutless worms symbiont microbial communities from Max Planck institute for Marine Microbiology, Germany - Olavius geniculatus... ... | reverse complement strand
AGCCAACTAGGTCGACTCAGCCTTCTACCCTCTGTAGGATGGTAAAATGAGTACTGGCGGTGGTCAAGGCCATCGCTAGGGAAGAAACGGCGAGTTCTGTGCAACAGTAGGCCCTGTGGCCAGGACTGCAAGTATACTGATCCAGTCGGTTAACCCGGCCGACTTGGGCTGTATGCTAGCTTAATTGGGCTTCGCCCTCGCCGGCTCAAAGTGCCGTCAAGGGGATGAGCTCCCTCGCAATGGACCTAGCTGGAATCTTCTTCTTCTTTTTCTTATTTGTAAAGGAAGGTAATGTAGGTAGAAAAGAAAAGAACAGAAAGAAAGAAAGAAAGGGAAAAGAGACAGAATCGGTGAAAGCAGGAGGGGAGGTGGCGTGATGGAAGGAAAAAGAGATGGGGCCCTAGATGACTTTTTAGGGCACAAAATTTGAAGTTATGCCACTGACTGCATTAAACATGAAATTGTCACTCCCTGGTAAATGTGAATGTAAAGTGTAATGACGTGTTTGTCGACGTGACTTACAGTTGAAATAGCATTTGTCGCAACAGAGTGTGTTGGAATAGAGTCTGCCTCCCCAATTGCACACCCTAAATTTTTGGCAGTTGAAAAATCTTATTGTCCGAAAAATTTTCGTCGAAACATGCAGAATGTGGGTCTGAAAATCCCAATTTTGGTGAAATTTAGGGGCAAAATTGGAATTGTCAGCACACATAACCATCTATGTTAGAAATTCAGTGTCTGTTTGTCTGTCGAAATTCCATTGCAAACTTGCTGCATCCATCAGAAAATTGCAACTTTCTCCCTGCCTACTTTTTCAATCCACGACACCAATGGTTAGCATAGTAAAATTTTTCATTCGAATGAGTCAGAATAGGTACCTGTATAGACAAATCATGGGCATCTGACTAATGGAAAAACCTAGAAACAAGCAGACTGCTAACATCCAAAACAAGTAATCTGAGCAAAGCTAATGTGACGCGCGATAGGTGACCAACGCAGGTTGTCTTGGTCTTGGTTCAGTGTTGAAATGCGCACTGCATACAAAAAATGTGAAAAATTCACTAAAAATGGGGGGGTCCAAGGTCGTTCAAGATCACTGATGCTGATAAATCTAAAAAACCTGTCACCAGTGCTTGTCATGATAAGCAGCATGTCTGTAGCTATCTGCAACCGTTTTCACACTATATGAGCCAATAATGGCAAAATAACGTACTTTTAGGAGGTATCCCTCTTTGACGCTCTCACCCTCATTCGAGAGATCCCTCGCACCCACAGGCACAAAATTTTGTCAGGATAAACCAGACTCCTTGGGGCAGCCCAAAGTGTAGATCTCGTGATCCTAGCTTGCATCGTACTGCTGCTGCTTATCTGTCTGGCCGCGGATGGTTGAAGAATTGCAAGCTAGAATCACCAAATCTTCACCATCAGCTACCTGGAAAACTCTAGTTTCAGGAACCGTAAAGCCGTTCTATAAATTCGAAGGGGTCAAACTGAATGAGGGCGCTAAATAAGACGGGGGTGGGCAAAATTTGCGATTTTTGGCCAATAAGTCGCCGTATCTCAGTAACGGTGCAAGATAGGGCCGAGGTTACTATTAATCACTAATAGGAAGTCGTACACTGGCTCTCGATTGGCGCTGAATTCAATGACCTTGAATGACCTCGAACGCCAAAATAGGGGTATTTATGGATTTTTTTGGCAATTTTGAGCTGCAACACAAGTCTATATCATATCATTCACAAGGTCGCACCACAGAACTATCGTTATGTGATCCAGATAGAGATTTTGGTATTTGTGTATTAACTTAGCATGAACACCCCAATTTTCAGCTAAACTACTGAACCAGAACTGCTATAGGCTTTTGCACATCTTGTGAGCATTAGCTCAAATTTCTTGTAGTTTATACTCATAAAATATATGGTTTCATGATCGATATAATCAGACATTAATAAATCGATCAGTAACCAACTTATACAGTGTATAGGTAGTAAAAATATTTTTCACCTTAATAAAGCAACTGGTGGTTTCGTATGAGTTCATTTTTATGTGTGACAGCAGGTACTGCAGTAGCACGTCTTAGCCATCGCAATTCTGTCCGTCTGTCTGTCACACGAGTGGATCAGTCAAAAATGGTGCAAGCTACGATCACCAAACTTTCACCGTCGGCTGCCTGAAAGACTCTAGTTTCAGGAACCGTAAAGCTTTTCCATAAATTCGAAGGGGGTCACCCCAAACAAGGGTGCTAAATGAAAGGGGGGTGGCAAATTTGCAATTTTTAGCCAATAAGTCGCTGTATGTCAATAACGGTGTGAGATAGAGCCTAGGTTAATATTAATCACTAATAGGAAGTCGTACAGTGGCTCTCGATTGCCACTGAATTTGATGACCTTGAACACTAAAATAGGGATCTTTATGGGAAAAAAATTGCGATTGTCAGCCAATAATTCATGCATTGGATGTCGCGCACAATACTGAAATTCATGCACTGGATATGGCGCTAGGCATCATCTGCTGTTGAGTCTAAACAAAACATCGTTGTGAACTTAGATTTCGTTTGCATTAGGCCTTCACAAATGCATCGCTGTTGCACGTTCCCCTTTGCATTAGCTGGGCGTTTTGTGTACAAACCACTTGTAAAGTACAAAACTCGAGTTGTTTGAAAAAATGCTAACAAAAATCCGAAATTCAGCTGCTGTAAAGTCAGCAAAGTAAACATAACAACTTTATGGGCTATTATCAGAATCTGGTTGGTTAAAATGGACAGGTCTGATGATATCAAACTGATGACTCCCATGCTTGACTCAAAATCTTTGCTAAAAGAAGAAATAAAGAAGCTTGCATAACTTACTATCATAAGACTCGAATCCGAGAATCTGTCGGTAGCCCCCATGACTGAGAATGCGCAGCAGAGTCTGTGCTGTGTAACAGATCTGATCCTAAACACGAAACACAACCAATACAGCAATCTGAAATAAAACACATACTCAACTGGAAAATGAGCTTAGTAAATTATTAGTGCAACAGTACTACTATCGACATTTTTGGCTTTTATAGAACAACCTTCTGCAATTATTGTTACAGGTCAGGATGGTCCTGAAAAGTAAGTTACATACATGCCAGCATTTGGAAACCAAAAAGAGGAATCACCAATGACGGAGGCCCAAAGGGCCGAAAAGTTATAGTCCAGCTAGAGGATCTGGGGGAGCGCTGTAAGGAATGTAAAGTAAAAAGTGGAAAAATAAAATTACGACCGGAATAGCAAAATTTGAAATAAAAAAGTGGAAAAATTCCACCAAATTTGGAATGGTTGGCATGTATAAAGTTAAAAATTGGTTTATTGGTGCACTGACATATCTGTAGCTGCTGCTGCCTTTTTGGAACAATTTCCACACACCACCAAATCACATCACCAAAGTGAAAAATGGTCACATATAAGAAAAATTTGGTTAAAGAAAAAGCCGTATCTCAGTCTGTCAATTTGCTCTTTCCCGACTGGCACTGGTTCATTGTAATTTAACGAATTCACGCGGATTATCAGCCATTTTTAACCAGAGCTGGCATCATTCCGGTCAACAGGCCAGTAAAAATGATGGCAATGTGTGTTAAGTGTGTATCAGTATACATTACCTGCTGTTCTAGCGTCAGCACAGTGTGAACACGCACGGTGCCCTGTTCACAAGGATCAGCAATTCCCGCCGAACCAGGCAGGAACAGTCCTGCAGACAACAGCTGCAGGCATCTCCTGTATACATAATTCACTGCATCTCAGATGAAGAACTTATACTAGACGTTGAATATTCACTAGAAATGTTGTGGCCTAGGATTTTGAAACATTATCGCTAAGACTAGAAATTTGGGGCAGGGCCCAACGTGAGACCACCTAGCGCCATAAGTCTAATTGGTGGAGTCTTGGTCTATACTTATTTGTCAAGCCGTCGATTATAAATGTGATAGAATGCCCCACCCTCCAAAACCCCTCAACTGAAATGAGCCAGTTTGCCAGAAAACCCTAAGGGTCAACCATGCTGGCCACCTTAATACACACAATTTCTCAATTATTGAAAACCACTGAAACTACTGAATACATTCTACTACTAATACATTCTGACGAATTCTACTAAACACCAAACAGAAGTTACACAACTAGAATACCCGAAATACGAAAACAAACACAGGAAAAAATGCAAAAGAAACTAGAAGGTGCACGTGAGAGTGCATATCTCCACCAGGTGAAGTGATTTAAACAGTACACCTACTACTACTACACCTACAACTAATACTACACCTACTACTACTACATCTACAAATACTACTACACCTACAACTACAAGTACACCCAACAACACGGAAAGGGGAAGGAAAAAGAAGAGCCACTTTGCGTCAGAGGAAAGGGAGAGAAAAGTAATAGCCGGCGTTGCTGCTTGCGCTGTTGGTGCAATGACGTCATTGCCATTTTGAGTCACCATGTACACACACAAAACGATGGACAGAAGGACAAAACGACCAATCTCTTAATCTTCTGACTGAACATAACCAATTGATGAGCTGGGGACTAATAGTATAGTTTGACTTTATACAGCAGCAGGGTGGTAATTACAAAATAAATGGCACTTGAGGCCAAAGAACAAAAGCAAGCAGAGATATAATGACATCAGCACTAAGACCTGAAAGCCACGTTGATGGGCAGCGGCTGTCGAGATGGATTGTTCATTACTGCATGATGTGCCTACAATGATTACACGTACACTGCATTCTTCAATGGTATCACTGTCGCGGCTGTAATTTTTGGCCACTCCTGAAGACCTGGTGGACCACGGGCAGATAGGTCTGGATGTGAGTAAATAAATAAGTAAAACGTAAATTTATATAGCGCATCAACGCAAAAAGCCTCTAATGCTCTGCATACATTAGTACTCCAAAAAAAATGTCTTAAGTAATTGTCCAAAAACAGATATGGTGTGAATAAAATCACGCAGATGTCTCGGCAGTGAGTTCCGTGTCATCGGGCCAGCAACAGAGAAAGCCCGACGTCCGTATAAACTCAATCGTTAAGACGGCACAACAAACTGATGACTGGCAACAGAACGAAGCTGATGTCTTGAGGAAGTCGAAAAGACTGGGGTGTAGTGTGCCCTGAGATACCATGAAGGAGTTCCATCCGGACAGCAACACATAAACCTACTGAGCTTATACTTGATGCGCTCAGGTGCATCAAGAAAGTGGAGCTCAGAATGTATCAGCTGCTTCAGACTGCGGTCAAACTTCTGGGTACCAGTAACCACACAAGGATGAGTCTGGACGAAGGCCTATTCTTTAAGCTGGGAGACCTTTTCCATATTGCTCTACGCCGGTCAGAATTCGTGAATCAAGCGACAGACAGATGGACAGATGTATCTCTTAACTTGGACCCGCCACCGTCAAGCACCGGGTGGAGAAGAGATAGAAGATTAAGACAACGAATAATTAAATAATTGATGTTTATTACCGAATACAAATTGCACTTTATTACCTATCTGGCCATGGTCCACCAGGTCTATAAAAGTGGCCAAAAATGACAGCCGTGACATCACAAATGGCAATTCACACAAATTCACTCTTGCTAAACTCAGCCCCAAACAACAAGAACACTGGTAAAACAGAAAATATCTGAATAGTACCAGTTCAGTGGATTGCTGTAGGTGACAGTACAAATCTTACTGTAATGCACAAAAAGTCTGTTCGTCTGCCTGTGTGTCCTAAAGTGGCTTCTATCCCTATACCTGGTGGGCGCAGCTTGCACCTAGTGAAAAATAGGGGGGAAGTTTTGATAAGGTTGTAGATCAAAACTCCCCCCTATTTTTACTTCCCCTATCTGTCACTGGGCAAACTACACCCTTAACAAAACTTCCTCCCTAGATGAAAATGAAGCCCAAAATGGAGGGGAAAACTTGAGTCAGAAATGGGGGGACCTCAGCCCAAAATTGGAGGGGAAGTTGCGCCCGATTTTGATTCCAGATTAGGGGAGGACAGAAGCCACTGCTGTCATACCCCTCTGGTGCCTTCGGTATTGCATGATCGCAAACCTGACCACAACATTTGAATCCTTGGGTTTTAGGTACATGCACCTCTACCTTGCCCCACCTCATCTCACCGGCATCCTGAGGGGGGATTGAGTTGCCAGCTAGGCATTAGTATAGTGCTCAGTGCAGCATGTAGTGCTTTGTGGCGCCATCTGGTGAATGACGATCACTTAAAGATCCTCCTGCATGTAGGGCGGATAGTTTGCTAGTAGCTCCTAATACTGTAACAATACAGTATGCAGACTAAGAATGAAGAAGAAAAACCAGGCTTTTTTTAGATCAGTTTATTTTAATTGACTTTTTCACAGTACATCTACGATGACCTGGTTTTTCATTACATATCAATGTGCAAGAGAGAGTGCCTTTCAGTCAAATGTTGGCTAGGCATGACACCAGTTCTAACAGACAAAAATCAAAACTATCTGAATAAAATCACATCATCTTCACCACTGAGCTGTAGCTAATCTTAACTACAGTGCCTCTCGGTCAGACTTTGACACTCTCAACACTTCTACAACGCTGAAACATATCGGATAGAATGTACTTCAATGGAAACATTCTTCAGCACTGTGAAACTTCTCAACATTTCCATAACAGTTGCTGACACTATTAATCATGTTCCAATTACCCACTTTGTGTATACAACAATAATTATATCAATAAGTATAACAGTAAACAGTAGAAGTAAATGATAAGCAGTTATCCCTGATAAGATGTCCCCAACAAACTGGCAACAACACCCGAGCAGATGTCATACTGTCTGATATTTACGAGTATTCCGAAAAATGATCAATGTATTCCCACGATTGAATTATCAATCCCAGCATCTGGGATCCTAAGATCCAAGATAAAAAAAGTTGTCATCCAAAGATCCCATTTTCAAGATTAGACTTACAGATCGGTTGTTATTTAAGTATCCCAAATAGCCTTATTTCATGCATAGGATGTAACAGACTAACAGGTTTTTTAGAAGGCATATCCGAACTGTAAGGAGTGACTATGATTCTGTCAAGATAAAAGTTACAGCGCACAGCAAGGAGTAGAACTCCAGCACACAAGAATATTCCCCCAAAATTCGGGACTGGCGAAAACGGCCGGCATACCGGATTACAATCACTAGTAATAGTGTAAGGGAGTAAGACAGACCAGCAGATCGATCATCCATGTTGTGAGGCCGGAGAAGCCTTCGAATCTGTTCTTGAGATCACGAAGCAGCCGAACCAGAACTTTGATGCCGGAATGAAATGCATTCTCTTCAAACCAGCGAGCATGACGGATTGCAGTCAGGTGACCCTGCATGATCTTGCCATCCACTACAGCCCAAAACACAACACAAACTGTACAGTGTACTACAACCTGACATGTACTAACCAACATCACAATGTACAGTAACAAGAGGTCCAGCTGTCGCTAGGGAGAGCTGACCACACTGCCAGTGTCCGAAGCACAGCAAATGTGAACGTAAATTCTTACTAACTTACACAACTGAATGTAAACTTCCAGACATGCCCAACATGACACAAACTGTAAACACCACAGCCTTATATATACTAACTGAAGTCACAACACAGAGTAACAAGAAGTCCAGCTGTTGAGAGCCAACCATATTGCCTGCATCCAAAAGTCTGTAAATGTGAATGCAAAATTCTTACTTATTTACATAACTTGCAAATGTAAACTTCCAACCACACCATCAAAATAATTTTGGTGAACAATTTGCAATTAAATATTTCAGTGCAAATACACGGTATTTCATAAAAAATGGACCCCTATTTCTTTCTTTCACAATTCACTCTGATGACGATCAATTTGTACGAAATTTTGATCAGTTGTAGCCGAGAAAATACAAATTCAAAATATTTTGACAAAATGTGGCAGTTGATTAAATATTCTTTGCTGGTCATGACGTAATGCTGGCATCATAATGTATCGCAAGTACAAGCTTGCTTGTCTCAACTGGTGTGTCAGTTGCTACCCTGCTTTGATAGTGAACCACATGGGGGCAGAAGTCAGGTATCTTTCAAGCCAGAAACTCAACCCATCTTGCAAGCTCTGTGTGCTGGTGCACTGTCTTGTTCGAACATGCAAAAGTCAAACTACCCACACAGACACATAAATGTGATCGCTTTGCACGTTTTTGTGGCTGCAACTGTAAAACTTCAGATATTTGTCATCAGCAAACCAGATTAAGTTTACCATCAGAGCAGGGTAGCAACTGACACATCAGTTGAGACAAGCAAGCTTGTGTTCATGACACATTATGATGTCAGCGTTACGTCAAAACTAGCAAAGAATATCTAACCAACTGCTATATTTTGTTGAAATAATTTCAATTAGTATTTCTTCCGCTACGACTAGTAAAAAATTTGTGTAAATTCTAAAGTCATCATTTGAGTGAATTATGAAAGAAAGAAAAGGGGGTCCATTTTTTATGAAACACCGTGTAGTATCCCTGTTTGGGAAATGGGGAGTCTTATAGGGTAGCAGTCAGGCAACCCTATTTGCTTCTTCAGACAGTTTTCCAGTAAGATGTACCATTCAGGTATGCAAAAAAAGAGAATTCCAGTTATTAGGTGGAAGATACACAAGAAACTCAAGAGGCAAAAAAAACTAGCACAGAAAGGAACAGCAGTTAGCAGATCGCAAAGCTCCGGATAGTCTAATTGATGTATGGTAATTATCATCTTGTGTTCTCGACTTTTTGTCCAGTCTCATAATGAAGCTTATTGCTGTCAGCATGTACATCTCGACAGGGTTGGCCAAAAACTGGCGACACACTTGAGGCATGGTGGGATCTTTAGTGATAGTGTCATTGCAAATTCATTCCTAATTCTAACAATAAAAAAAAATTGAAAATCGCTCAACATTTGATGAATTTAAGGTGTAATAAAAATGGTGCCAGTTTCGGCCCACCCTGTATATTACTTAATCTTTAGTTAATTATTCAATAAAAGCAATAAACAAGTAGACTAACAATGAAGCTGGGGATCGAGCTTCTTCAGGTTGGGTGGAATAGTTGCGATCAGGACTTTGACAGTAGCCTCCGAGGAGCTGATCTCAAAGCCACTGTCATTGAGCAGTGCTGAGTAGACCTCACGAGTATCTCCAAGCCTCAGGTTCTCAGTCACCTTGTTGGCCAGCGCCTGCACTGCTTCCTGAGTCGGTAGAGTCTTGAGGATCACCACAATGTCAGCTACCTCGTGGCCTGCCATCATTGTTCCCTTCTTGTGAGAGCCGACCTGTCGCACTTCCTCCACTTGCTGGACATTACCGTCAAACAATCATTCATTCACCCACATCTATGTAACCACTATGTGTTTGTTGTTAACACTAAAAATAACCCCCAAAATAACACAAAAAAAAACATTTAAAAATTCAGCACAAAATGCCTACCTACCAAATATACTCTTAGTACACGCATTCAATTTTATCCAGTTTGATGTCACAATTAATAAACCTCACAGATGTGTAATACAACATATATCCTCTCATTCCTCTGCACAAGAAAACCTATTCCCTGCCCACTGCCCACAGATACTCTCTACTGTGCTTATATTTTGCACTGCATTTTATATTATACTTTGCATTTTATACGTTTCTACTCACTGAAAGATTTGAATAATAACAATACCAACTTCCTCCAGACATATGTTTCATAAATGTTCCAATTTACAAAAAAAGTATGCTGCATAAATGACAGAATGATTGTATGAAATCAAAATGAACATTGGTGATTTATGCAGCGATGACATACCGCTGCTTCAAAGAGTGCCGGTGCTACCACGAGGTTGTCAAGAACTCCCTGTATCTTTGTCACCAGATTGAGCACAGTCGATTGTTCCTGGGCACCAGGAGTCAGTTCTTGAGCACGCTTCAACAGAGCCTGCCATAACATAACACAACATAAAGCGTTGATCTGTATAGCAAAGTTAATGCCATATACCTATCTCATACAACGACATAAATATCAATGCTTTTAAATGCTCTAACGACATACCAGGTATATAATGCTGTCTGCCATAGAATGTAAACAGTCAATTCTAAGGAACAAAGTCAATGACATAAATGCCTCAGTGAAAAAATTCAACAATCTATTTTGTGGTTCTGCTGCAGCAGTAAGGTATTAAAAGTTCAAGTATGTAAGTTATATTTGAATAAAATATGTTATATTATGCGACAACAGCTAAAAGATGAATTCACTGGTAACTGCAACTGTTCTTTCAGATATAAGTGAGACAGCTGATGCAACCATTGTTCAAAACAATTTACTAATATCAACAACAAGCACAAATAGCACTTTACTTGTCGTTTACACACATACCTCAGTAAACAGCTTGTCATCCGGAGCAGGCTTTGCTCTTGGAAAAATATTCTCACACTACAACAAGCAGAGGTATCAAAACATTACACCAGAAAACAGTATGCCAAGTTACAAGTTCCAATGCAGGGCAGGGTAGCCAGTGCCGCCCCGTAGGCTTAGGCCGCCATGTGGGCCCATCAGCCATCCCCAGAAAGTTCCCAGCAATTATACTGGGTACTGAGTCATGGCGGGAATAGCAAAGAGCACAACTACCCCCGCCCACATAACTACTCTCTATACTGTGGGGCTCACCAAAAGATTTCACAACCCCCACAGGAAACCACCTGGCAAGCGGCCCAACCCAACAGCAGACCAGCCACATGAGCAGTGCAGCCACCCACCCCCGATATGCCCGAGCCAAATGGGACAAACGAGAGCCATCACAGGGTTTCCAAGCCAGAGAGAAAAACCATAGCCCGAACTACAGTGCATTTGGTATCTAGTGGAATCCCAGTCTGACCCATCATCCCCGCAATAGCCTCTCCAATGCTCCACCCAACTCCGAGACACGACAGAAACAGCAAGGCCACCCAGCGCACATGACCAGTCCACAGATCAGGTGAGCACCAACCAAGCAATGTCCCATGGGTGGTGTCTGTTAGATCCTGTTAAGCCCAACTACAACAAGTCATGGCAGGAATAGCAAAAAGTGCAACTACCCCTGCTCACTTGACTACACTGCCAGTCAGGTCACATCGCCCTGACCAAGCAAGTACTGTGGAGCTCACTAAAAGATTTATGATCCCCTCAGCTAATCACCTGGCAGGCGACCCAACCTGTTCAGCAGACAAGCCGCATGAGCAGTGCAGCCAAACCACCTCCGCCACGTCCCAGAGCCAAACGGGGCAAAGGAAATCCCATGCAGGATTCCCAAACCCGACAGGAAAACCGTAGTTCCGAACAGCAGTGCATTCAGTATCTAGTGGAAATCTTTGTCTGACTCATCATCCTCGCAAGAGTCTCTCCGATGCTCCGCCCAACCCAAGACATGACAGGGACAGCAAAGCCACACAGTGCACATGACCAGACCACAGACCAGGTGGGCACCAACCAAGCAATCAGCCATGGGTACCTGTAAGATCCCAATGAACCCCATCAATGCAAGATCACAAATCAGCACCCTTAGCTGGCTGAGAGATCAACCTTCCATGAACTGCGACTGTTCCATGGTATAACCTCAAACCAGCACTTTAAGCTGTATGAGGGATCAACCTTCTTATGCTACTTCATAGAAGTAGCTACTAGGTACTGTTGGTCCACGGTGCCTTATTCTGTATTATTCGGCACAACCCTTCAGAGTCACCTCACAAAGGGCTTCCTCCATCGGCCAGCCGGAGGACATGCCCCTATACGGCGATACGCCGTAGTACCACCAGCACAAAGGTAAACAGTATGCCACTACAATTTAAGCATAATGAAAAAAATTACAGATCCATAGCAACTGCCCAAGTGCTACTTACTATTTACTGTCAGTGACCTGAAGACCAATTTTTGTGACAAAATAATTTTTCTTTACTTATGTTTGTACCACAGTGCAAAAATACTAAGACAGTACATAGAAATTTTGAAGTTCCTTACTATTAACTTTCATGTACATGCCTGTTACTGCAGCACTTGAGAAAGAAACTATACTGTTATACTTACTGCACTGTATCATTGGAACTGTCAATAATTGCAATATACAACAAGTAATTTGAGCAAAGCTCACGAGACGCGCGAAAGCCTATAGCAGTTCCTGTTTGCAGGTAATCGTAGTCTATCTCCATCCATCTCGTCGTAATTCACTCTTTTGCAGCCAAAAATCGCCAAAAAATCACGTTAAATCAATATTTTTAGGGTTCAAGGTCATTCAAGGTCATCGATGTTGATAAATTTAAAAAGCCTGTCTCCAGTGCTTGTTATGATAAGCAGCATGTATGTACCTATCTGCAACCAGTTTCACACTACACGATATAATTGCGGTAAAA
>Ga0209367_1010524_pt1 | contig 12386 bp, 8 predicted proteins | sample WorMetLIZISLAND2_FD_187412 | JGI IMG/M metagenome (GOLD analysis project Ga0209367, IMG submission 187412) | Marine gutless worms symbiont microbial communities from Max Planck institute for Marine Microbiology, Germany - Olavius geniculatus... ... | reverse complement strand
GGCCTATATATAGGCTGCGTGGCGTGCTGACGCCAGCAGTTAGTGTTATAGGCATAGGCCTATAACACGTAGGCCGATCAGCTGTGGGCTAAGCCTAGGCCCGCCTACATTTGAGCCACGGAAGGTGGGGTTTCATCAGGCCAGCTGGATGTTTACTCTTCCTAATTACCATAGAAGTTCCAACTACCTGGACGTTTGCTGGATCGTGTAAACACCCCATTACTTTTTTGTCACATTTTTACCTTTACTTTTTTGTTTAAGAAAGTCATGCAGAAGTACGTTTATAATTCTGGATAGGCTCTGTGCATATGGGATATTTGATGCACTAAATAATTAAATTGTTGCTAACAAGAAGTTGTACTTTTGACATAGCCTACGTAAATCGTGCATTACGTCGTTGATGTGTTCGACACGCTTGTTATGCGATGACTGCTTTATTTCCTGTTAATTGTGTCTGCCTCGTAATATCGTAATATGTGGTAGTGCATATAAGCAAAGTCAGACACAGAGAACAAGCATAGTTTTGACGCTTTATTATGCACACAAGCAAAGTAGCTCAAGCACTTGCTGTCGTTAATGCATTCCAGCAGTCATTTTATTTGGCTTGTACTAGACTGGGTATGCACATAAATTTGCATACCCAGACTAATGTTTGATTAATAAGAAAATACTTAGACTAATGGCTGAGTGATGAGGATGCATACTCAAACTAATAGTTGACTGATGAGAATGCACTGTGGCACGACAGCAGCCGAGAACTTTTGCTATAAATACGGCAGTAGCGTTTGCATAAGGAGGAATCGATGCAGAACAGTGAAGCAAATGGTCTGAGAGTCAGTAGCAGCGAGCGATGCTTGCAGAGTGAGCGATGTGACAGTAAAATAGTGGCGCGCCGTCGATGACTTTTGAGTTTGTGATTTTGGTGACATTTCTCGTATTAACTGAACATGTGAATTAGTAAAACAGTATTTTTATATTCAGAAATCGTCTTCCATTGCGTGATATATTTTTTTTGAGTTGAATCGATAGTAGCTTAACGGTCCCGATTTATCTCAGATCCAATTAGAAAATAGCAATAGACACAGATTAGAGAAAAGCGCAGAATAGGAACCGCACCAATCTTCTATTAACCTGAAAACAAACAAAACAAACAATAAATTAACATAATAAATATATAAGGTAACCCTATAATAACACATGGTCACAAATTGCTGACTAAAAATAATAAAAATCGATATCTAAAACTCTGAAAATTAACTGGAACCGGCGCCCCACTGCAGGTAGCTACGCACAGCAAGCGGCAGACGCGCACAACAGCATCAGTCGCTAGACCGCAGCGGAGAGAGTCGGACGACTGGCGAAACGGTGCAGCGACAGCAGCAAACAAGCGGAGCGAAGACGTCGCCTGCAGCTACCACGGCAGCGCGGGAATAACTCTGGTACGTTATAGTAAGGATAATGCATGTATGCTGTGCATGTTGAGTTGGCTACTGCATCGGGCGAAACCAAACAGTGCGAGACAGTACCGACCAGTAAAATTTTAAAAACCACACGAAAATTACGCAGTCATACGACTGATAATCAGATTTACTACATTCCAAGCCGCATTTCACTGGCGGAAGCTAGTAAACAATTGTCTGAAGTAAGCGCGAGCGGTGATGACGATGTTTTTGCGGGAGAAACCACAATAAAATTTCATAAGGGACGCCAAGTCGCATCAGATTCAGTAGAAATATTACAATCTGCAGAAAATCAGACGAAAATTGTAATACCTGTTAATCTGAGGAAAAGAAGTATATTTATTGCAAAATTGGAAAAAACTAAAGTTTCCACTGCAGAAAAAGGAAAATCAAACTTTAACACGTACAGAGACCCAATAACACCTGGGTCGGAAACAGACTCAGACAGTGAAATTTTCGAGGGAGCGGAACCTTACGTAAATTCGGATGATAGTAGCAACGAAAACGATTTTTTGGTGTTAAATAACGGTTTGGGGCAAGAAAATCTTGATTTTCAAGAAAAACTCTAAGAATTGAAGAAACGAATAACCGAATTACGAATTAGCAAAATTCAATGACGACAATAGACCCATAGACATCGAACTTATGAACGCCGATGCATTAGTAGACCAGCAGGTCGCGCAAGCGCCGCAACCGATAGTAGCGCAGGCGGTTCATCACGCACAAGCGCCCCCGCCGGATCAACAAGCGGACGGATTAGCTGGGCCGCCAGCGCCTATTATTCCGCTTGGACCACCCACGTTTATTCCGCAAGCTGTAAATCTGGTTGCACAGGCACCACAACTCCAGCCACAGGTGGGACTGGTAGGTCAGCCAGGGGTGCAACCACCACAACCAGCCGTAGTTCCACAGACAGCTCAACCTGGCCTAATCCTACATACGGTTACACAGGCACCGGTTGCACCGGTTGCCGTAAACCCAGTAGTGACAGCCCCAACGGCCCAAACGCAACAAATGTTCTTTGCGGCCGTTAATATGTCGTCGGAAGAACAGGTACTATGTCTATCGCCATTTACCGGCGGAGTGGATAACGATCCGGTCGAATATTGGCGTCGTTTCAAAAACTACTTAGAATTTAAGCAGATAACAAACGATGCCGATAAACTTCGCTTGGCAAAAGCTATGTGTATTGGTGAGGCCGGAGACTGGTCAGACAACTTGGACAGTACGGCGCGCTCCAATTTCCAGGCATTCTCGCAAGCCTTTGAAAAACGCTGGGTGAAACCGTCTATCTTACGGTTTAGAAGTGCCCGAGATATGTTTTCGAAAAAACAAGAACCGAAAGAAACCGTCGACTCGTATGCGAGTCGCACCAGGAAATTGGGTAACAAAATAGATGCCTCGGATGAAACCATGCGATATGCTTTCGTGAGTGGTTTAAAACCGAAAATTGCATCTTTTGTGCTTAGTAAAGAGCCGGAGACTATGAATCAGGCCCTTGACGCCGCTAGAGTAGCGGAAATGAGTATTGATGAGAGACAAGAGGCAGAAAATAACGAGTTAACCACGGAACTTGCCGAAATGCGTGCGACACTTAAGAGAATGGCTGACAGATATGATTCACTTACTCCGAGCGCCCCATTGCAAAAGGAACGTGTCAAATCATTGACGAGTAATCTTTGACGGAAAGCAGGGGGAAGAAAATAAGCCGAGACCTTTGTCCCCAGTAGCGTCAAGTGAGTATCGGTATCCGAATCGCGGAAGTGAATTTAGACGTAGCACCAACATCGGTCGAATTTTTAGGCGTGGCAGCCGTGATACACAAACAGGAACCCGCAGTACCTCTCCATTTAGAGGGCAATGGCTTTCAGGTAATTTCACAGAGCAGCCGTATAATCGGCAGTACAATGAACAGTATCAGCTTAATCAAGGGCAACCCGGATCTGTCACCGGACCTAAGAAGTGCAACAAGTGCGGTTTGGAACCGCACGAAAACGCATTGATGTGTCCAGCTAATAACAGGATGTGTCTGTATTGTGGCTATTTTGGCCATTATGCTCGAGTTTGCAGGTCATCGCGGACGCAAGAAGTCTGACGCTGCCGGTCGCCGAAGCCGGTGAGGCGACACGGTAACGTATGCATAGCAGGATCCGACGAGTCACATCAATACATAGTCTTTAAAATAAAAGGTCGTATAGTCATTGTCTTTTGGATTCGGGCTCACCAAAATCTATTATAAGATTATATTATAAAACAGTCGTTATACCTCGCTATAGCGAAGCCATACTAGCTGTCAGGATCCCTAAAACGTTCCCTGCTAACAAAGTTTTGTTGGAACTACTTAGAGGCAACATGGAGCCCGTTTTAACAGCGGAATGTTTATCAGCTGTACATAATGGGACGGCCTACATCAGGGTATTAAATTACCAGCCTAATTCGGTGATTCTCAAGAAAAACTTGAAAATAGCTTTACTAGTTTTTCCCAGTAGTGTTAATTCTGTACTTCCGTTTAAAAAACCACTTACAAAGAGCTGTCAAACAGAGCCAGAAATTAGTCAGGAGGTACTCGATGACTTTATCAAAGATTATAAGATAAAAATTAATGACAATTTGAGCCATGAGAAAAAATACAAACTTGGGAAGTTATTATATAATTACAAGGATGTTTTCGCAAGAAACATATCTGAAATGAAAACATACGAGGGTTTTGAATTGGAATTACGACCAAGAAACCCGCATTTGCGTAGTTACACCCGACAATATAAGTTAAACGAAAACGACAGAAACGAGGTCAGCCGTCAAGTTAATGATTTGCATAAACAAAACTTAATAGAACCAACGAAAATTGCTCGTTTAATAGCCCCTGTTTTTTGGTTAAAAAGAAGGATGGATCGAGCCGCATGGTCGTCGACCTTCGACGAATAAATTCGCTCTTAAAACCACTTGTCGTAGCTCTACCCAAAATAGATGACCTACTTTCTGAGCTAGCCGCTAGCTCCCCCCCAAGGGTTATTGGGCTATCCGCTTAAGCAAGAATTCCCACCATTACACAAGCTTTATTGACCCAGAAACAGGTATAGCCTATAATTACAGTGTGCTCCCTATGGGCCTTCACACGAGCTCGGCAGCATTCGTATTAGCCATGGAAAATGTATTCCAAAATAAGGAGTTATTCCATTTCTTTTACAACTACGTGGATAATTTATGTTGTTGCTCTAGAACCTCAGAAGATTATTTAAGACACTTGAAAACTACTTTCCAGACACTCAGGGTGAAAAACCTCCGTTTAAACCCGACAAATTCCAATATAGGGTTTCAAGAAATAGAATTTTTGGGATTTTCTGTATCATCCGGTGGGATCAAAATATCATCCTCTAAAATCGAGGCAATTAAAACTATCTAGCCACCAACTTCTAAGAAAAATTTATTACGTATCCTCGGGTTATGTCAATATTTTAGGAAATATGTCCCATATTTTAGCAGTCAAACTACTCATATGAGCCGATTATTAAAACAGGACGAAAAATTCGTGTGGACAGAAGACTGCCACCAAGAATTGGAAAATTTGAAGGCCATGTTAATAAAGGCCCCGATTCTTTAGTCTATACGAAACGATCGCCCGATGTTTTTATATATAGACGCTTCAGTCCAGAGTGTAGGAAGTTGCCTCGTCCAATACGACAATGACGGATACCCGCATGCATGTGGTTACATGAGCTACGCCACTAATGACTGTCAGAAGCGTTGGGCCCCTTACCAGCTCGAACTCCTGGCTCTGGGATTAAGCTTGAAGCAGTATGAGACTATACTTTTACATTCTGATTTAACAGTCTTCACGGATAACGCCGTAGTAGCGAGTATTCAGACGTACAAGGCCGTAAACAATAGAGAGAAAAGATTGCTTAGCTACATTTCTCAATTTCCTATGACTCTTAGATATGTCCCGGGGCGAAAGAATATCATAGCAGACTGTCTGTCGCGTATATGCGAAGACGTCAAAGTTTCTGATTTAAATAAATTTAAACCACCACCTCGTCTTTATGACGAAGAGTTCATTTTAGCAGTATCAATGGATAAAGGGACCCAAACTACCGCCGAGTTAAGCAAGCCAGTGGCTCAGCTGAGTCAATCATCGGCCCAATTTAGGCCTGTGGCAGCCACTGATAAAACTAAAGACGGTATATGTCGCAGTAAACGCATAGCCGAAAGGAAACTGAAAAACAAAGTGGGAAATAAATTAGAACAGGAAGAGGTGTCAAGGTCAGCAGCAGACCCCGTTACCTCGCCCGAGCAAGATGATACCCAAGCTCAAAATCAAAGTGAACAGAATGATACCCAACCAGAAACTCAGCTTAAAACGACAAACGAAATCTTACGTGAATTGGAAGACCCGAATTTTTCTGTCGACGATTTGAGCATCGAAAAATCGGCGGTGCGAATAAATGACATAATAAATGTGCCCATAATTAAAGGAGAAGATTATGAGGAAAACGAATTTTTCGGTCCAATATATTTGTATGTAAAACATAATAAGTTGACTGGAGTAAACGAAACTGATAAGAAAACACTCCTTCTATCCGAAAATTATTTCGTGGAAGGAGACTTATTGCATAAAGTATCGCTTCCCAGGGCCCGAAAAAAATTAGGAGTGAAGCTTATAGACTTTGTATTCCGAAAATTCATACAAACTCTGTTCTTTTAGAATGGCACGCACTATGCGGACATTTCAGCACGGCCAGAATGTTACCTACGCTTTTATGCCGTTTTTACTGGCCAAGTATGATTACCGATATTAAGAATTTGCCCAAGCTATGCAAAGTATGTCAGATGTCTAAGGTTAACCCTAAACAACCTAAAATGCTTTTGTTTTCTTTACCAGTCCCAATGTACCCATTTCAAATGATCAGTTTTAATCATCGCACCCTGACTCGAAAAACTACGTTAGGCAACACTTACGTCTTGGCCATAGTTGATCATTATAGTAACTGGACTATATATAGGGCAGTTCCAAGTAAATCCGCGCAGGCTACCGCCAAGGTTATAGTAGAAGAGGTCATAGCCGATCATGGCACTCTATCAATAATTCTTTCAGATCGTGCTAGTGGGTACACTTCCCAATTATTGGCAACGATAAATCAAATTTTGGGCATTCGGCACAGGTTTACAGCTACCCAGTCAAAGAGGAGTAACGGTAAAGCAGAACGGGCAATTAGACGTCTTAATGACGCCCTAAAAAATTTTCGTGGTAAGGGTATTGACGATTTGGAAATCGAGAACATTCTTCCCTTAGCGGAAATCGCTATAAGATTAACAGCATGTCAAAATACAGGTCTAACTCCGTTTGATATATTATATGGTCGGAAGACGCCTTTACCAACGTCAATGTCAATGCACCAACCCATACCGGATTTCTGTAATCCAGACAGCCGCGTGTATGTGAAGTGGTTACGTAACGCATTACGGCTGATAGCCGAAGGCGTTAGACTGAATCAAACAGAAAATAAACAAACCACAAAAGAGAATTATGATAAGAAATATAAAACTAAGACCCCGGATTACATGGTCGGACAAACCGTCCTTCTGAAGGATAATAGAATAGAACCGAATTCCAATTGAATACTTACAAGACGACCTTACATAAACGACAAATTTATTATCGTAGAAATAGTAAAAAATGACAAGATAGGTCCAGGCTATAAGTTATTAAACAGGCGGACTGAGAAATTAATCAAAAATTTAGTGAATTTTCACAGGATAAAACAATTTAACACGCCGGACGATGACCTGGATAATGCAACTTCAAATCCAAGCCAATTCGCGCTAGGGATAAAAATAATACAAGAAAGGAAGACCGCGTATTTATACAAAAAAGCTAAGAACGTTGAAAAGATTAAAATATATGTCTAGTAAAACGTCGGACAGATATGAGCTAAAATTGTTATAAAGCTGCATATCTGTTTATAATCACAATAGGCAATAGGGAAACTGTCCAAGCTCGTCAATGAACCCATGTGCCTGGTTAATGAGGATGACGCTAGATCTGATTGTAACGCGGTGTTAAACAAGTAATGTTAAGCAAGAACGAATATACATTAATCTGTCGTCCATGCCAATTGAGAAAACGATTTTTATTTACTTAACTCTATGGCAAATTGATAACGTTAGCGATTTACTAACGAACAGTCATACTGCAAAAATTGTTTATTCTAATTGGGGGTAACAGAAATATTTTACTTCGTATTTTGTAAATGCCGTGTATAAAAGGAGTAGACATATATCTGGGCTTGCGCGAAGACTATAACGATGTTTAATCTGCTTTATAAACATTTACCTGCTATGCAGTCTACTCCTAAAGAATACGGGGTTTGCAAAGTGAAATAAGACGGATTCGGCCTAGTATAGCTTAGTACACATGAACTAATACGTCTTGTGTGTTTGGTGAGCGTTGGAGCGAATCGCGATCAATCAGCGGACGGAAGGGCGACCAGGTAGAGAGAGCGCCGGCAATCTCTTGAACCTCGCGTCAGCCACAAAAAGTCCCCAACCCGCAGGTGACTCGATCAACTTACCGAGAAGCCCAAACGAGAAATAAGCCGGGTTGGGTAAAAATAATATATTGTTCCGTCCGCTGTGTAGTGTTGATTTTGGTGTTATTTTATTCATTTTTATTGTTTAGTTGTATAGAGCTAATGCGTTGATTTTCGCACTAATGTCTTATTAGTTGTTTTTTGTTGTTTGGTCATATGATCAACGCCTTGTCATATTTTATCGAGATCCTGTTTTTAAATACACGTTTCCGTGACGGAAAAAGAGCTATTCTTGGAACATGGGTCTAGTATTAAATTTCGGGGGGTAGGCAAAATAACACTACAGTACATAACGGCCTTAGGTTATTTAAATGCTAGGAAGCGACAAGTCGTAAACTAAAAACCGAATTTTTTCTCGGTCTGTCAGTTAATTCAGTATACGTATTTACTTGTGAAAAAATGGAAAATTTTACTGCTAATGAGCAAGGCATTTCGTAGTTTTGTCAAACAGCTTTCGGTAGATTTTTCTGCATATGATAATCCATAGTAAAAGCATTAGCACAATGTTGCTAACCATTACGTTTTTTTTCAGTTGGGCCACCGTTGTGCCAATTTCTAAAAAGCTTGGCCCAATGTTTAATGCCAACGGCCAACGCTACGAAAATGCATTGGAAATTGTGCTGTTTAAGCTATGGGACTCCCATTACAGACGTACGGACAGACGAAACTAAGATGGCTATGGCATACTGGAAAGGTAGCCGCTTTCGTAGGTAAAAATTAAAACTATTCACGCTGAATAGCTTCTAAAACAGTAGCACCAGACCGCAGATTGACGTATGTTCGTGAACTGGCATTTTTAACGCTGTCATTTATCTGGTCGCTTTGCTGGCGACGTCGTGTCTGACTACCGCTTAATGTACCTGTCAGTGCCACTTAGGCACCTGGTGTTTGTTTGCTTACAAATTGCTTTAAGTGCAGCCCCGTAATGTCTAGTCTATTTGTCTTACCGCATAAAAATACTGTCGCATAGGTCTGTATATTGCACTGCAACGCAGGTTTTAGACAGGCACGATTTTTTATAACCCTAGATGAAGCTAGATCCTATTGCCGACAGGATACTAATACAGCAATTGATCGGTTTAAAAAGGCAACCATCAATGCACCAAATTTCAGTAATAAAATTGTTCTTACAACTAAAAATTTAGGCATTTAGTTAACTTGCGAATGAGTCAATCAAAACGGTGCAAGCAAAGTTTCAAGGTAAGCCGCCCGTAAGACTGTAACTGCGGACAGCGTAAAGCTTTCGCATAAATAAGAACGGGTGAGCAAATTTCGAGATTTTTGGACAATAAGTCGCCGTATTTTAACTGATTTTCTAGCTCAAAAATAATTTAATATTCTTAAGGCTAGGCTTTAGTTAATAAATCACGAACATTATATGTTGGCGACCCCCGCGACAAATGCATGCATTGGCTTTTGCCAGAGTTTTGACCGGAATTTTGACCAGATTTGCGATCGTGGCTTGGTGCAGGACCTTGTTTAACGTTCGGCAGCGGTGGATCTGCAATTTGTAGGTGTGGGACGCTGCCAACGCTTTGTCTAGGGGAATAGTTTTACCAGGTTTAATTTGTGTGACAAAACTGCGCACAAGTCGCTGTTTTCGAGTTCTAGTAGGATCTGCTAAATTTGTATTGCCATAAAAATGCAGAACGCACTTGTACGACGCTGCATTAGAGTGGAGATAAAGTGCGGAGACGCAGAAAGTTCCAGGCAAGGGTCTGGACTTTATAGGCCATAGGCCTATGATTGAAAGGCATTGACGGCATGCTCTTAGTACCATCACGCTAAAAATACTGTGCAGAGACATTGAGCCTATCAATCTTTGCTTGTGGTGCAACAAAAAATCTAGGCAAAGCTCACGGGACGCGTAAAGCCTATAGTAATTTGACGTGTCCTAAGTTTCTAAATTCCTCTTGTTTATGATCTTTCGAAACATAGCGCAGTGTGTTCAGTGTGCAACGGACTGATATATTTTAGTTTTATGAACTTCTCTGGTAGCGACCTGGGAAGATTTACTGTCGGACCTATGATGGCCTGTAGGCCTGTGCAAGAATTGTATGTGTGCACGAGCTGCTGATGGGACGACTGCCATATCTCAACTATGATGTGACAATGTACTACGACACGTTTGAACGTGCTGCCTATACGGTGCGCCGAGTTGTACCATTGATAGTGGTGCACCGGTGCGTCCGTGATTATGTGTCATAATTGGCAGCATTACACTATATAGCCGCCTACATAACAGCGAGATGGATATCAACAGGTAACAGCCGCTATATGGCTGCATACAGTGTTCGCGGCGGTTTAGAGGCGTGTCGAGTGGACATGTTGATCGGCCGTGGCTTGTAGAAACGCGTTATGGGTGTGTGGAGTTCATCCATGCAGCAATTAAACGGCGCATTAATCTTACATTCTATAAGGGTTGGGCAGAGTGTTTTTTTAGATCGCTACTCAGAGATAAACAGTGTGTATGTTATATGTCAGTTGCACCCTCGCGCATTGCGCTGTGATTCACGAATCATGCTTAATGCTATCGATGTTGTTAAACTCAATTTTTCCGACAGTTGTGAACGCAGATCGCATGCATACTTCGTTAAAAGCGTCGTTCCACGGCAACAAAATCTATTTTTTTTAGCATCTGCCTAGCGTTCGATGTTCTTCTCACTGGTTTGTGTGAGTAGACCTATTTTTGTACTCACGGCGACCTTGCACCGTAGCATCGATTGGGCGTGTCTGCTGATGGCTTTAAGTAAACGGATGTGCACCTAACGGCGTCTGGCGGTGGGCTGTCGCCCCAAAGGCCTGGAGCGTCGCTTAATATATTTGCTTCACTATAACGCAGATTCATGCCTACTATATTAATAGGCCTACATACCGTGTTGAATGGCCGACTGCCATTGCGTGCGTATTATGTGTCCGTGTTGGCTGGGTGACTGAGTCGCGTCCAGTAATTATTTAGACCATGGCACAACTTAATTGTTGATTTGTATAGTGATTCTATGTTGTTTATTTAAGGCATAATTTCGATATGTCAAACATATCAAACGGCATACACTATTTCAGTTTCCATTTATTGGTCGGTGACGAGTTGTTTCATGAACACAGGGTACAATAATAGAACATTTTATTTCGACAGATCGAAAACGTCATCTTTATCCTTGTATCTGCGAACGGAAAACACACAAAACACAATCATTTTTTTATAAAAAAGGAAAATAAAGTTTTTATAGTTCTGATCCAAAAACTCAGTATGTGTTTTTATTTCAATGATGAATGATGTTACGTGACTTCACTGTTTAGGCTTGTTGTTACGAGTCTTTGTAGTCTTAGGATTTAAGGTGACGTTAAAGTTAATTTGTCCTTCGTCCTCATCATCATTAGATAGACCTATTGTGTACATATTGTGCCATGTGATTAATGTGCCTTTGAAATATGATTATTATAATTGTTCACGCTTAGCACTACTAGGATTGCGTGTTCACAATTTGTAAACACTGTTTTAGCGTATATTATTGTTAAAGTGTTTAAGTATACCAATTTGTTACGTCACAAGGATTTTGATTGTGACTTAGCATTCATTATTGGAATGTTCGATGTTCTATAGCAAGTTGTATGACAGTATGTGATTGCATTATTAACTTGTTAGTAAAGTGTTTAATTGTATAACTGTGTTAATTGTACATGTTAGTTATTTGTGTATTTGTAACGGTCTGATGCTACTGATGCTATTGAGTTTGTATTATTAAACTGACATTGTCAGATATTGATTTATTACTTGGCGCACATTTATGCTAGCTTGCGTATATTCAGTGCTTACGTATAATCACTGTTTACGTATAATCACTGTTTTAGAATAACCACCGCTTTATTATCTTATATTACAACAGACGTGTCTGTTTACAAGTGTAATCACATACGACGACAACGACTACTATTATTATTGATATTACATTTATCTACTTGATGTTTAAATGTTATTACACATAATATATCGTAAACATATATTAGTGAGTAGATCGACGGCTGATCACTAATAAGTCGTCAGTCAATGCTATTATTGTACTGCATTTGAACTATCCTAATTTTTGATTGTTAACCCTCGGATGCCTAAGGGAGGGGTTGATACAACCCCCCTTATCGGTTTTTGGGGGATAATTTTTTTCTGGTAGTTTAGTGCAACCAATCACTTTTGGCTGTCTGTTTCTACAGATAAACAACGGTTTTCGACATATTACTTTCCATGATAGTTTTACAGGGTCTGGTTTGATCAGTTCCAGAATCTAGTGACCCAATGCCGGCAAATGTCTACAGACGTGTTTTCCACACGTAACTATTATTA
>Ga0209367_1010523_pt1 | contig 12387 bp, 10 predicted proteins | sample WorMetLIZISLAND2_FD_187412 | JGI IMG/M metagenome (GOLD analysis project Ga0209367, IMG submission 187412) | Marine gutless worms symbiont microbial communities from Max Planck institute for Marine Microbiology, Germany - Olavius geniculatus... ... | reverse complement strand
CGGAAGGTGGGGACCTTGGTACAGCTGACTGGGGTTGCCTAGCCGGCCGCTGCGCCAGCCTGTGTCTGCAGGCTGCACACGGTGGCCGTGCGGCAGGCGGCTCTGGTTAGTGACGAAAGCGCATTATAGGCGTGTTTGCGACGATGCGCTATACAAATTGACGACCTTTACCTTTTTTTACCTTTTACACTGCAAGTGCAAGACCATTAATATACATACGGCTAGTGCATTGCATGGTGTGCTCGCTTATGCTCCAGCTTTTGTTAGTAACCAGTTTGGTTAACCATGGAAAAATGGCCAGGGTGAGTTTATACATATGCTTTAACAGTACTCATCATCAATGTTGGTACCCGGGAAAAGCTTGTCAGCAAAGCCTGTTATGATAAGCAACAAGTCTACGCCTGATCTGCAACCATTCTCATGCTAGATGAATTGATAGCGGTAGATAACGATTTCTTAGGGGGTTCCCCTCTTTGATGCCCTCGTTCGAGGGGAATCTCCTCACAAAGCATCACGGAATTTGGTCACAAAAATCTTGACGCTATGCAGTCATACGGTGAAACAGTGAAAACCTAGCATCTTTATCTCACCTGGTACTGAGACGTGACGAACAGATAGATGGATGGACAGAATTACAATGGCTACTAATGTGCTGCCATGGCAATAGCTATTAAAAAAGCCGTTTGGTACATACATCATCGCGACTTCTGGGGTCAGCACCTTTACTGAGCAGATATTGGACAGCATCCAGGTGGCGATGCTCTGCAGCCCACACAATCGGCGACCAACCTCCATCATCCTAACACATCACGATTTACTTATTTATTGTACAATCTCCATCATCCTAAATCACATTGACACCACAAATTTACTTATTTACTGCACAACTGCCATCATCCTAGCTCACACCAATATCACGCCTCACTGTAAAATGAAATTGGCCAAAATTGTAAAAACTTACGATTTGCGACAAAATTCAAAAGTTGTGGGATGTGCTCAAAGTAGTTTGGAATTGCTGCAAGAATTTACATCATACATCATTATCAATGAAAGTGTTGCCAACAATCAGTGACATTCAGTTCATGAAACTGCTCCGTAATAACTGTGTAATACATCGATCCCATCACTATTCTAGGACAGTGTAAAACGTGTCGAAGTTGTACTGTAATGAAAATGGTTGCAAAGAGACCTTAACGTTGACGTCAAGTCTTCGGTTTTCCAACAGGTAACGAATGACGTTTGTCTGTCCAGCCTTAGCAGCCAAATGAATCAACGTCATTCCATCATTAGTCTGATACCAACACATACACACACAGCATGACCACAATTACACACATGCAACACAAGATGCACCGATGGAAAAAGTTTCAGAAAACATTCCGCACCACATATCATAGAAAAATATCAATGACTCATGCTCCTATACAGGACCGTAACTGAATTTTAACTGCACTTTTTATCAATATTATTATTTCGTGCTCTTCTGTCATTTGTTTAGCTGATCATTATTGCTTCAATCCAAAATTTAATCTGATTCAATTCGGTTAGAAGCATAATGGCCCTGGCATCGCAGCATGCATAGAGAGAGCAAAGCAGACAGATAAACCATCTCGGTATGTAACCAACCGCCTAGGTAAACTTAGCCTTCCATCCCGCTGGGATACATAAATCGAGTACCGGCCTATCTGGCTGGGGTTAAAGAGGGGTGCGTTCACCTGTGTCAGGTGGTAGGTAACACTGTGTGATCCCATACGGCAGGTGACGCTCCATAGCTCTGAGATGGACGTCCCATTAAGGGCTATATCACTATCTTTAACCTTTTTTCATCTTTATAAAGTAACACAAACAGAACATTAATAACCCTGTGATCTGCAGCAGCACAAGCTTAAAGCAGACATATAACACAATGTACCACCAATTTGCTTGCAATAATATGTCACTATACAAATGCACTGTCATTAATTGATAATTAATAAACACTTAATTAATAAATCAATGCAAAGAGAACATGCGTAACCGTGTGGTCAGCAACAGCACCAGCCCTGAGAAGGACTTCAACGATTGTCATGTGACCTTTCTCCACGGCCTCTGTGAGTGGAGTACGCATCTGATTGTCACACGCATTCACTGACGCACCGGCCTAACAGCAACACACCAATGGACAAATTGTATGCTAATTATATGTTAACTGCATGCTAATTATATCACACCGGACTACCAGCAGAACACCACACCAACAATAAATCACACTTTGTACTAATTACATTTATCTCTGCCAAGTGAACGAGTGAACGTAGTGAACATTGGAGGAGATTATGAGATTGGTCGTTCTGTGTGAGGGTGTGTTTGTGTGTGTGTACATGCTGACTAATAATAGCAATGACGTCATTGTACCAACAGCACAAGCAACAACGCCAGCTGTTACTTTTCCCTCCCTCCGTGAAGCAGCTCTTCCTTCTCCCTCCCCTTTCCTGGTAGTAATGTTTAAATCACTTCACTTGGCAGAGATATGCACTCTCACAAGCGGCTTCTAGTCTAACAATGTTACACCACTATTTGCCCGGCATGTTGAAGACTATTTCTAATAACAGCAAAGTATGGCATTTACTGAGTTAGTGGAAAAACCTGACACTGTAGTTAATTTACCACTTCTTAACTAGTAAGTGATATAAGAGCACTTAGTGCACAATGGCTAGTTTATAATTGCAGTAACCAGCCAGCAAACTTACTGCCAAAGGTCAAGCTGAAGTGATTAATGGTTTCACATTCAAATACACAGTTACACAACAGTCTAGCAAAACTACTAACAGTTTTCACTTTTGCAATCAATCATACGCCAGACAAAACTGGTCCCAAAAAGCAAATTTGTGCAATTATGTTGAAACAAGAATTATACATAAGTGGCAAAACTAGACAAATTACGTACTACACTATGTGCCACGGTCACAAAATTTTAATTAAACTAGGAAATGTAATCATTTGAACAAATCAATCCAACTCTAGTGCCGACGGTTGGGTGGACAACAAAAGCATGTTGCAACAAATGCCATAAATCATCCTAAATAGAACCAGTATAACTCGACTAACTGTGAACAAATAAATACTACAATAAAACAAACAGCTAAACAGTTAATATAATGAAGAACGTAGTGAGAAAAAGCTGACCTGGAGGAGATACAGAACGATTTGATGATGACCGGACTTGGCAGCAATATGAAGTGGCGTGCATGCCGAGCTGTCATCCGACTTCTGACACAGATCAACCGTACCCTCACCTGAAACAACAAACAAATAACAGTAAAAATACTAATAACGGGCGTAGTAGTAGTAGTAGTAGTAAGTTAATTAATCTTACTACAATGTCCGGAAAGTTTGTTCATCTCTTTGTCCATCATACCCAACATTTCTGGCGCCTTCTGTGTCGCACGGTCGTGGACCCCGACCACGTTTGAGTCCTTGGGCCTTACATACATGCATCCTCATCTTGCACCCCCGAAGTCCTGTCACAGGCAGCCTGAAGAGGGGAGGAGGTTGAGTTGCCCAACAGCTAAGTGGACTCACCTGTAGTGCTGAAAATTTGCTATTTTAGTAAATTAGATCAGTCATAGTAATAATGGTGTAGTAGTGGTGGTATTAGTAGCAGTAGCAGCAGCATCAGTAATAAAATCATGTGCGATTTCCAGCACAAAGCTTAAAAAAACTACCATAGTTGAACAATGATAATCATTCGACCGAGATGGGCACACACATATGTGGATCTGTTCACCAAGCAATATAATTCGGTACCAGTCAAAGGGCAGTGACACTCTGCAGCTGGGAAGGCATTGCAATGGCCATGCATCATGGACTCAAGTGGTCTATACACCTACAGGCTCAACGACCAATGGCCTATGCTCCTCAAATACAGCCCCCTTTTATCTTTACCTATATGGTAACCAACTTACAAACATAGACTGCTGGTAACATCCGCAAAGTAATTTTACAGCAACTCAAAAAATACAGCCCCCTTCTATCTTTACCTATATGGTAACCAACTTACAAACATAGACTGCTGGTAACATCCACAAAGTAATTTTACAGCAACTCAAAAATAGCAACTATGACAATATGTGGAAAAGCAGCACTAACCGAGTATGTAGATAACCTTCTCGATGTCACCAAATCGACAGGCGTTCAGAAGACTGCGCAGACCGACACGAACTTTCTTCATCCTGCACGGTGCGTTACACACAGGTACGTCAGTCACACTAGTCAGCATGACGCAGAACACGTCACAAGCCAACACGCTAATCACGACAACGACAATGACATCACTACGTGGATGCAACATCTGACTCAGTACTGACAATAAGACAATCAATCATGAATAGGGCGCACAGTTTTCCGCGGTAAATTCTGCCAAATTCCGCGGCTCATCACGGCAAAATTGTCCAAATTCCACGGCTTAAGGCGGCCTTCCATTTGTGCATAAACAAAGCTTTATTCTGTTTTATAAAACTTCAGTTTTTGGATGCTGGCATGGCACTCAGTTATGCTAGCAACATACAAAGGAAATTATCGATCTTTTCTTTCTTGTCAAAAGTGCAATTTGTCAATTAGTCGCATTGTGTTAATTTACGATTGTGCTGTATATGATGGTAATTATTAGCAGGAATGCAGTTTTAGGCAGTTCAGTTTGATTTTTCTCTGTGATATAGTTAGTTTAAAGCCAATGATCGTATTAATCATCACTCATTTCTTAACTTCTGTAAAATTCCGCAGCAATACTGCCCGAAATTCTGCAGCCCACGGAAAACTATGTGCCATAATCATGAATCACCAAATGCAGAAGGAATCAGCGTTGATCATTCAGTCTTCCGATTTTGGATATCTGTATCCATTCTGAAGATATTCGCAATCAAGAGTTTGAGATTGCCCAAAACACCCCCAAATTTTGCACCTTCTTGGCCCAACTTTTTTTAAGAATATGTCATCCAAATTTTGGGACCGGGATTATACTGTGCAACCAGCTTCCGATCACGTGGCAAAGTTTCACAGCAATCAACCGAGACCTTAAAAACCTTGCACTAAAATGAAGAAAAAAGGAATAAACAGCAGTAACACAAAAGACATAATAATAAAAAAATAAAAGCTATGAACCAACAAACACTAATACCATAATAGCTTCATCAAACTTTACACATCACTGTTCTGTTACAGCAGTCAACAAAGAAAGTAGCAATGAGTTACAGCCAGCAGTAAGTTTGAGATCAAACTGTGTGTATTTTTCTCTATCTAGTGCCACACTCACTAAATGCAAAATATAAATTAGCGCATACAATCTATCACAATTCTGTCTGTTCATCCATCTGTCTGCCTGTCGTGTCTTGGTACCAAACCAAACCCGGGTGGGATTAAGACTCTAATTTTTCAGAATATAACAGTGGAGAGACTAGTTTTTTGTCACCAAATTTTGTGCACGTCACTGTTAGAGAAGTCAATTTAAAGAAAGAATGATAAGTGACAGACGGCAGTAAATCTGTGAGATCAAATGGCATGTGACATACTTGTCTTTATCTAGTGCCTCGATGGCAGCCTCAAGCTCACGCCGGTCCATTGACAGAGACCCTGAATCTGCATCTACACACATGGCATCAAATTTATTACTATGACCATGACTAGGCCTACTACTGCTACTGATGACAAAGATGATGACCACGACTACTACTACTACAACCAACTGACTGAGACACTCGAGTCTGCATCTGTGTGAGTAAAGTAAGTAAGAAAGTATGTGCATATTTAAAGTGCACAATGTCAGCCAGTGGCTAAATCTGAGGCACTTGGCTAAGCCACTAGGGGGAGCAGGAGGCCTGCTGGAAGCAGTGAGTTTTAAGGAGGTGATGGAAAGTGTCTGCAGAGGTAGAACTGCGGATGCTAGAGGGTAGTGAGTTCCAAACTGTGGGGGCTGCAATGCTAAAACCGCGGGAGGCAAAGGTTGTGTGGACACGTGGAACCGACAGCAGATTGGTGTTGGCAGAACGCAGAGAACGTGTGGGAGTGTGATAATTGAGCAGAGAACGTAGATAAGCAGGCTGAGAGGAGCTGAGAATGTTGTACGTCAATGTGGCAAGTTTGAATTCAATACGTTGATCAACTGGAAGCCAATGCAGATCCTGGAGAATATCAAATGAGTGAGTACCACAAGGGACAGCGTGACTGGCAACGACTCGAACAAGTGTGTTTTAGATGTGCTGAAGACGGTTGATATTTTTCTGAGTGATGCCAAAAAGAAGAGAATTAGTGTAGTCTAAGCAAGAGCAGACCAGGGAAGAAGCGGCTGATTTGGCCATATCATCGGTGATGGCCGAACGAATATGGCAGAGTGACCGGATGTGATAATAAGCAGATTTGCAGATGGAGCTAGTGAGTTTATCCAAAGAAAAGTGACAGTCCAGAGTGACACCGAAAATCTTTATGCTGTCAGACAATAAAACTGAACAGCCAGCAACATCAACAGAACAAACAGAAGCAAAGGTTCTGGAACGTTGACGAGTACCAAGTAGTCAAGTCCACATCTATGTGACAGTGATAATCAGCATCAGATTACTACTACTACTACTACTACTACTACAACTAAGCACAGCTACTGCATAGGAAACAGGGTGTCAGCTTCCTGCCTGCGTTACACCTTAATGCTACTATTACAAATCTATCTTTTCGGGGTTTAGTTATGTTACATTTGGCATTTTCAGCACATCGAGTTGTCACTGGGTATATGCGAATGCTTGCAGCACTCATGCATAGCACCCACTGCACAGTTGTTTGATGTGTCTTTTCTAAATAACTCACCACAGCAAAGGAAAAATCTGAAGATAGAAGCAGCCGGAATAAGACATTGCCACAGATCAGTAGAAAACCCGATAATCAACCAACTCTGAAAATTAAAATTTCACTTGCAGACGTGCACCAAATCCAGAATTGGCTGAATCCAAACCAGATCCACAGATTACGTATGCAGCCAAATCCGGACCAATGATCATCAAGTTTTTCGATAAATCTACTTACTTAGTAAAACTTGTCAGAGAACAAAAACCACAATATTGACAAAATCAGAAGGGCGTTCAATAAGTTCCAGTACTGTTCTTCTCAGCAAGCACATAGTGGCGGCTGAAAACCAAAACTATTTATGAAGTTGTACTGCCACTATTGTACATCACTTACCATGGTTTCATTTATGACGTCACGTTGTGACGTTATTATTATTAAGATATAAATGATGGGCGTTGGCGTTTGTTTGGAGAATTAGATTAGAGAATAATCACAAAATTTTCTAATCGTCTAGGTCTAGAAAATGCTGAAATTTATTGTAGATTATTTGTAGTAATTAGCAGTGACACTTTATCACGTTTGAAATTATTTGAATAGTTCGCCCGCTTTAGTCAGTGATGATGTCAGTATTGGAGCACTGCTTATGGCAAAAATGGTCAGCTGCAGACAAAGATATTTTTTTGGTTTACTTAAAGCATTGTTCTTGCAGACTTTTTTGCTTGAAAGACATACTGTGAATGCAGAATATTACCAGGCATTATTGTCTGATTGATTACGACCAGCAATTCAAAGCAGTTGACCAGGTTTGCTGCAGAAAGGTGTCATTCTTTAAAATGGCAGTGCTCCACTGTGCAATTGGCCCAATAGACAGTTAAGAAAATTAAAAGATGGGCTGGGAACTTTTACAGCATTTGCCATACAGTCCAGATTTAGCTCCAAGCAATTTTCATTTGTTTGGACCACACAGCGAATCACGTGGAGACATTAAGTTTAAAATGAAGATGTTCTACAGCATTTTGTCTGGAAATTTCTACAGTTGCCAATAAAAAACTTAATGTTATGGGTTCCAGTCGACTTGTAGAACAATGGGAACATTGCAGTGAACTGCAAGGAGAATATGTTGAAAAGTAACATAACTGTCAGAAATGTGCGATTTACTGTCGTTGTTTTAAGGACGTAGTCCTGCAGGAACTTATTGAACGCCCCTTGTATGGTAAACTTTGGCACATGTGTCAGTTAGACTGCACATAGGCCGACCAGTCATAGCAGATTTCAAGTCTGAGACGCCCTGCCATGTTTGATGGCAGTAGTTAAATGCCCAAATATCAGAAACCATTTCAAGTTTAGTATTATTATGGATGGCAGAAACACCTGAATATAAAATCTGGATCCGGCACTTTGGCCAGATTTAAGATCGAGCCAGATCCGAATCCTAACCAGATTGAGCATCTTTAGATCTAGACCTGGCCAGACTGACCAAAACCAGGCGATATCTGGCCAAGTCTGGATATGGAACGGCTGCAGCCCTGATCACTTGTCAGTAAGAAAAAACACTAGCCTGCAGAGTGGATGCCAGACGATGTTGAGCTGGCAACACTTTCAGCAGTGGAGTGAATGGACTCTGCTCCAGTAGCATGACATTTCAGCCGAGAAGACATACTCATGCGTGCTGTACGCCTCCTTTCTACTGGCCTCTCCGACTCACCACTGCTTCATATTACAACACCACCACAGAGTAACACTCCACTATCAACTGATTACAACAGTGTTTTTCAACCTTTTTGCTGCCGCGGAACCCTACGAAAGGATGGTGATTACTTATGGAACCCCACGCAATAATTCGTGAGTCCAGCGGCGTAGGCGAAGTGGAAGTTTCAGGGTGTCTGGGCCCTGGGGCCGATGTCCCCAATGGAGTCAATAGGCAGAAAACCTGTGGGGATAAAGAGGCAAAGCTCCCATAAACTGATTATAAAGCAGCAGGCAAAAAATTGTTTATAATTTTATCGTATTAGATAATATTTAGCAATTTTATTTCAACCATCGACAAGAGTACGTTATTGTATTTAAACATAAGCACCCTATGAGGCTGTGGCCAACAGCCGTTTAGCCCCCTTCTTCCACAAACCGAAAAAAAACATCATTGGGTCTTTTGCGTTTTATGTACATGGATGGACGCCCTCGGGCCGCACAGGGATGTGGATCCCCCAGCCAGCTGTGCTGCTGCGTGCATGAGGCTTTGTGTTTCTTTCAAGCAGAATGTTTCAAAAATTAAAACTAAACAATCAGTAAAAATAACACTAATACGTTATAGTGTACAATGCAAATATGCTGCAGTTAACAACAAGAAAACAACAACAACAACAACAACAACAAGAAAAATATTTAACACTGTGCAAACGTTTGTGGCTAGACGCGCTAATATTAAACTAAAAATTTTGTGTCTAGTTCTTCTATGGCCTGGTCTGAAGTGATTTCGCACGTTAGATTATTCTTATTTTTTACTGAGCAGCTGCGGAACCCTTGGAAGATGCTCGCGGAACCCAAGGGTTCCGTGAAACCCAGGTTGAAAATCACTGGATTACAATTACAGCTATATAAATGAACATGACATCTGAGCCGCGAAGACATACTCATAGGCATTACAACAACAACAACAACATTGCAGCGTAACACTCTGCTATCATTCAAGTAACACTTACGGCCAATTCACAACCACACTGTGTCCCAAAAAAAGTCCCACTTTGTCATTTTCCATATCTTCGCCAAATATTAACTGATTTTCGAAATTTTTTCATTGCCACATTCTGTGAACAATTAGCAATAATGTAGTTGTTAAATATCCCACCATGTTTCAATTGTGTCGCTACACTACCATACAAAACATACATTCTCAAAAATCACTAAAATCACTATAGCACATATGTAAAAAATTATCTTCTACAATAATTTCTACTAATTTTTTCATACAAAAATTTAATTATGTTTAGTTTTACATACATTTTTGATGTTTGTAAACAAAAGCAGATGATATTGTCGTATATAATAATTTTTTAATGCAGTTACTATATACCAGTGATGCAATGCACCATTTAACAATGGAGACAAGTAAACGTTAAAAAAACAGTTTTCAAAGAATACCAGAATTTTCCAAAACAAACTGCAACAGGGAAAGAGTGGGAATGTTATTAACAGAGATTTGGGAAACATGCAGCACCAACCAAAGGCATGAGACCAGCATACTGAAGCATACACGTACTGAAGAGAACGTGATCACTGTGGATCAAATGGTGGCCTTGCTAAACCACAATGGCCAGAAACAAACATATCGTTCAATACGCCAGATATCTGAAGAAGCAGATCTAACAAAGTGTAACATCGCACAGGTCATTCACTGCATTTTTGGATGAAAGTGTACTTTGTTTACCAAAAAGCTTACTGTCTATCACTGTTAGTTTTTCTTGCATTTATATTTCACAAGATAGTGTAGTGACACAGTTAAATGTAGTGGAATATTCAATAATCACTTTAAAATATTGCTAATTGTCCGCAGAATGCATCAGTGAAAAATTTTTGAAAATTGGTCGATATTTAGCAAAAATATGGAAAATCACAAAGTGGGCCGTTTTTCTGGGACACAATGTATGATGCCGACACAACTCAACTTAACTCAACTAGTCGCAAACAACGCGTGGTCTGTGCACCGCAGTTTGGCATCACAATGCTAATGCCGTCATTGCACTGTTGCCCACAGTCACGACAGCTGAGTTAATTGTGTCGTAGATGTGAATTGGCCATTACACCTACCTCTTGGTAAGTAAGTAAGTAAGTAAAACATCAATTTGTATAGTGCATTGTCATTAAGAATTAACCTCTAATGCGCTTGGCGGTCGAGTATGAATACTGCAAGTTCATAGTGGTATTTTGATGCAGCTGCTTGAATGACTAAAAAACACATGTAGCCAGTGAAAAGTAAGTTCTTACAAAGTTTGCAAAGTGTGTGTGGGTATTCATCTGCTTTTTTTCTGTGCTTCTTAATAACAGCAACAGCACCGATGATTTCTGACATCCCGTAACACGATAACTGATGAGGTAATAGAAACAGAGAAATAATGTTCTTATCTAGACTACGTTAAACCTCCCGACACAAAGTAACCATGATAATGACGATGATGATAAGACAAAAGTCATACCTCAGTGACTTGAAGTAGTTGAGATTGCGGGTGACAGCCGGCAATGGGTGAGGTTCTGTGGGCGTCAAAAACACCTCCTCCAGTTCAGTTTCCAGGTTACAGTGAGGACAGTGGGTCTTAAAGTTGTTCTCGAACACCCGACAGCCCTCGTGGAAGTAGTGGACGGTAGAGCTACGATCGCCAGCTGGTCGACACACGTAGAACTTGCCCTAACAGCGGCATCATCAAGAAAACACATTGGTATCATCAACATCAGCAGCAGCAGCACAATTGACATCACTGGTTAAGCTTAACCCATCGTTAACACCAGACACCACAGCACACACGATAAGCAGCAATTTACACACAGAAACTGGACCACACACAAGTTTCCAATCTGTTAAGTTGTGAACAAGTACTTATTGCTCAACTCCGATCTGTTCACTGTCATAAAGCACACATCTTATCAAAACGTCACTGCTCCATCATAGACCCTGTCTGCAATGCCAATGGTAAATATTGATGTATTATCAAGTAAACACCACAAACACTGGAATGTTGGCTTCAGACTTGTCGGGCTACTTATCTACAATGAATATAAATCTTCAGCACAACTGATCCGCCACTGGACAGTGGACATGTTAACCACCGATCCACTATGGGTGATCCTGTATGTTTCCCGAGAAACCGTTCTCTCATAATGCAACACACGACACTCTGCAGCAGTGGCAGAAGAAACCCGTAAATGGGCCATATAATGGTAACTTACAATCAACTAAACACTGCAGCTTTAAGTAATACAAAATACATTACCGAAATGTATCGACTGCTGAGTAGTGAAAACGAACGAATATCAAGATAAATGATGGACCGACAGTAGTACCGACCTGAGTGCAAAATTGTCCACAGGCAGGACAGCACTGGTGTCGCATCAGCAACATACGATGATAATCACAGAATACACCAAACGGGACGTGTGTTGACGGACGCAGCCAGTCGTACTGCGTTAACCGCGCCAGACAGGTATTCGCCTGCACATAATAACTCATGACTATTGACACAGACTCAGATGAACAGACACATCTTCAGACATTAATCACTGTTAAATGATAGAATGGGAAGCAGAATGTTTGGCAAAGCAACAAGACGTTACAAATGCCAAGTGACAATATAAAGAAAGAAGCCAAAGATAGAGCAGCAGCTGGCAGAAACGTGTGTCATAGACCTATCCATACCACCGGCTATCATAAAGTGGCTGCAATGTATTAAGATACCATCATCATCATCATCAAGCGCATGCCCCGAGCTGGAGCGTAGCGGTTTCCACGAGGTGCTTCCAGTGTTCTCGATCCTGGGCGCATCTCCAAGCCGAGTTGAGGCCATGATTATGAGGCTGGAGATCTGCTCC
>Ga0209367_1010522_pt1 | contig 12387 bp, 10 predicted proteins | sample WorMetLIZISLAND2_FD_187412 | JGI IMG/M metagenome (GOLD analysis project Ga0209367, IMG submission 187412) | Marine gutless worms symbiont microbial communities from Max Planck institute for Marine Microbiology, Germany - Olavius geniculatus... ... | reverse complement strand
TGTTGTCTCAGTTATTGTCTAAAAATCACATCTTTACAGTTTTCACATCAAATTTCCAATGTGTCCGCCTTGCTGCTGGACGACGCATCGAAACCGGCGACGCCATGCACTGACCAATGGCGCGATCCACTAAACGCTGCGGCACTTTGCCCCACTCAGTGACATTGGATTTCTTTAGCTGGTTGACTGTCGTGAATCGTCAACATTGATAGGTCATCTGTTGAAGGGCATCCTGAACAGCATAATCGACTGGATTTAAGTCTGTGTTGTTTGGGGGTCACATGCCAGGTTCGATCAACGTTGATCACGCAACCAGTCAGTGTCGTAGCCGGCTTGAGTGCGTCGTCTGATATTTCACGAGGTAGTGTAGCGACACACTTGAGGTGTGCTGGGATCTATAGTAACAGTTTATTACAAATTGTCTCCTGATTCTGATAGTGAAAGAATTTTGAAAATGGATTAATATTTGGTGAAGTTATGAGGCATGGTGCCATTTTTTGGCCCACCCTGTAATTAGCCAGTTACGCGTCAGTCAATGTTGATTTGTAGTGTTATATGCGGACGACATTCTAATTATAGCACCTTCCGTTTGTCATTTACAGCAGCTCGTAAATGCATGCTAAGCGACTGGACTTGATTTCCTGGATATGCAAATCAACTTCCGAAAATCTTCCTATATGCGGAGGCCTATCAGGCGACGTTGCGATGTTAAATGTGACAATATTAGGCCTATGTTGACAACTGGCCAGTCTCTACAGTGTATTGATCGACTCCAATATTTTGGTGTATTTATTGTGCATTCTGTCAAATTCCAGTGTTTGCTGGATCATGCCAAAAGAAATTTCTATCCTCCAGCTAACTCGATATTTGGCAAGGTGGAGCCGCTTTAGAGGAAGTGGTTCTTCATCTAATTAAAACAAGAAATTTGAGCTAATTCTCACGGGACGTGCGAAAGCCATATAGCAGTTACTACCCGCAGGCAGTCACCCATCGCAGTACTAACCGGGCCCGGCATAGAGTAACTTCGTTTCAGCCGAAACGCTTTAACAACTACGCCACGCCACCAATGCCAGTATCGTGGCGCCGCCTTGTGAATTATATAGACTTGTCCAGGCCGAAAGCGCCAAAAAATCCACAAAACCCCCTATTTTGGCGTTCAAGGTCATCCAAGGTCATTGAATTCGGCGCCTGGCTGTCGATTGGCGCCGAATTCAATGACCTTGGATGACTTTGAACGCCAAAATAGGGGGTTTTACAGATTTTTTTGCAATATCGGGCTGCGCAAGTCTTTATCATTCACAAGAAGGCGCCACCGTCGCCAACGCCATACGCGCCTATGGGCGATGTGTATTATGGTCCCGATGGGCGGAGTCCAAGTGATATGCGATTTTCGAAACTATAACTACTGAACTGTAAATGCTATAGGCTTTCGCGCGTCTCGTGAGCTTTGCTCAATTTTCTTGTTGACACAGAAGCATTGTTTGGCGCTTACTCCAAGGTCCATCGCGAGTCTGGTTCAAGCGCCGCCTAGGGAGTGTGGATAAAACCTGGTATACGCCTGATAATGAGTAAAATAAAAATAAAAGTGGTCATAAAACTAACCGTACGCAAGTTTATATTTTTGGATCATAAACTAAATGTTAGACGAATTATTATCTGGCTGGAAAGCTATTGCTGTTATTGCTATTACACTTATTGTTATTGTCTAATTTGGCTGACGAAGAACACAAATACCATTGCAAAGGTAGAAAAAATGACTCAAATAGACTGGTTCGCGCGAAATGTTGCTGCTACCGTCCGTGGTAGTTTATCATAGGCCTATTTTCTTTCGTTTCCTACGTTGCCGACTATTTGTATTTGTTCTTGGAAATGTGGATGAGTTATCTGTCGGGGCACTAGCTGGTCAGTTACTGAAATTTTGTGACTATGCCATCTGTTGCAATCCCCCCACACGGAATAATTCACAGAATTTATATCTAGACTTTTTGGCAGTAAGTTTTTGAGTTCAATGAACTCAGGCACACGGGAGTGCAAGCAAATGCCTAATTTCAAAGTTAATGAAGATTTATGCAAATTGGGCCCTTTTTGCCTACAACATTCTAAAACTTTTGACATATCACACGCCTTTCTACGGGTAACCGTCGCTGAGTTATCGACGCTCAAACAGGTCCGGTTTTTACCCCACCCTGTATAGTGCCCAGCCAGAGCCATCAACCGATAGCAGGCCCGTACGCTGGACTATGGACCTGGACCGATACAGTAAGTATTGCCCAAGTAATTGCCCAAGAGAAAGGTGTTTATGTAACCATGTAATCGTCACAGAACATATTTATCTTCTGCTGCACTGGCGAAATATTTTCTTTTAGCTCGTAGTCTGTGACCAGAGTATAATGGGTGGAATGTTCAGACGAGATAAAGCATGAAACATGAAAAGGTTAGGGCATTTTTTTATTTTATTTGGCGCCACAATTTAACTGTCTACACGGTGTTTCATAAAAAAAACTTTTTTTCTATCTTTCATAATTCACTCAAACGATGACCAATTTTCATGAAATTTTTGCCAGTTGTAGCTGACGAAATACAAATTCAAAATATTTCAACTAAATATGGCAGTTGATTAAATATTCTTTGCTAGTAGTGACCTAACGCTGACGGCATGATGTGTTATTGGTACAAGCTTGCTAGTCTCAACTTTTGCTGTCAGCAGCTGCTAGCCTACTCCGATGTTGAAAAACCTGGTTCACTGATGACAAATTCTTGAAGTTTTACAGTTGCAGACACAAAACGCGCAAAACAATCGCATTTACGTGTCTGTGGGGACAGTTAGACTTTCACATGTTCAAGCAAGACAGTGCACTAGCACACCGAGCTTGCGAGAAGGTTGAGTTTTTGGATTGCGAGACGCCTGATTTCATGTCTCCATTTTGCTTAGGGCTGACTCGATGAACATTTTTCATTAGCGAACAGATTAAGTTCACCATCGAAGCAGAGTAGCAACTGACAGCACCAGTTGAGATCAGGAAGCTTGTACCCGTGACACATGACGTCAGCGTTACGTCACGACTGGCAAAGAATATTTAATAAGCTGCCAGGTTTTGTCGAAATATTTTCAACTAATATTTTTTTAGCTAAACTGGTAAAAGTTTCATGTAAATTGATCATCATTTTAGTGAATTATGAAAGAAAGAAAAGGGGTTGTTTTTATGAAACACCGTGTACAAGGTGAAGTAAAATAGTTATTTCTTAAAGTTGTTTGACATTTTCTGAGCAACCGTTCGGAATTTTAGTGCACAAATTTTACACACTTATTATCTGTTCTCACGTACACAAAAAAAAAACAAACGACATTCACTGTTGCAAATTTAGACTATGATTTTTTGCGAGACATCATTCCCGATTTTGCACATTCAAATACTTTGTACTGTAAGTAGCGTGTGTCAAAATCAAGTGGGTCTTTCTCATGTACACAACGAACCGTTTTAACGTTTGTAACGTTTTTTTAATTTATTTCTGGAACGTTTTTACATCTATGTTTACATCAGGTAAGCCATCGGCTCCGTCGGGTCGGTTGCGAGCGAAGAAGTCGGGCGACTCTTCTGTTCTGCTGGACTGGAACGCTCCGTACGACGATGGCGGTTCACGAATCACTTCTTATCTGGTCGAATACAAGGACGTTGACTCCTTGGTCTGGCAGCGGGCCGCCGTCGTGGACGGGTATGTACTGTGGTGCAGAGAATATACGAGTACAGGACCGTGACGACTTGTCTGAAGAACCTAGAAATGTCAAAGAATTCGAACCCACAGATGTTACGGAAATGTCGGGGATTTTAGCTAATGTCAGGAGAATGTCAGGGAATTGTTAGGGGAAAAACCTTGTCGTGGAAAATTGCCTTTGCTAAAACTTTTACAGAAAAAATTGCGTAATTTCACATCTTTTAAAAATTATGCTCGCTAAGCTGGCCTGTCATTCTGCAGCTGTTACAGAATACAGCAGCAGACTCAGGTCGTGATGTGATAATTCCTGAAATTACAGAGGCTACTGACAGATAAAATAAGCTATCAGGGAGACGAATACTCGAGTAACATCAAAAGTTATGATGAATTATAGAATAAATACAAATAAACCATTTAAAATAAACCCAAGTCCAACCGTGTGTTTATTAACTACAGGTACACGCGGAGCGTCGCCGTCCATGGGTTGAGGGACGCCGCGCTGGGTGACTATCTGTTCCGAGTCACGGCGATCAATGAGTCGGGTAGCAGTGAACCGCTGGAGACCGACGTTGCCGTTAGACCCTCACGACCTGCAGCCGGTACGTATACCAGTTAGAGAGGAACATGGACAAAATTCCCTTGAACAAAATTTTTTGACATAATTTCCCTGACAAAACCTCCCTGGATGAAATCCCCCCGAAAAAAAGGTTTCTGGTGTTGGGTCTCATTTAGATCAAAATCCCTCCGATAGACAAAAACTTCGGACATAATCTCTGCGGACGAAATGATTCACTGGCCACAATCCCCGGCAGGAATCATGCCCTGTGTTGGATCTTATCAAAACGTCCCCGAACAAAATCCCCCGACATGATCCCCAAGACAAATTTGAGACTGATGTGGGTGATAGACCCTCACAACCTGCAGCCAGTGCATATACCAGTCACTTAGCCTGTCCATATCCCTCAAGGGTAATCGAAGCCAGTATTGGAGGAGTTAACCACTTAAGACAGACGCGGCCGTCAGATCTCCATGACCTTCAGGAGGTAGGCCCTACGTATATATCATTCACTTAGCCTCCTGTCCCGCCGGGGATAAACATATCACTCGGCGACTATCTGGGTAAGCCGACGTCAGACCGTTAAGACTGGCAGCAGGCCGGTACATAAACCTATACCAGTTACTTAGCCTGGCCATTTTTCCGGGGTTAGCACATCAAGTATTGGGGAGGATTAACCACTCAAGGCCGCCGACGTGGCCATTTCATCTTCACGACCCACTGTCGGAAAACGAACGAAATCCCCTTGGACAAAATTTCTCTGAACAGAATTCTCCGACATAATTACTACGACAAAGTTTAAGACCGACATTGCCGTTAGACCCTTGCAACTAACAGCCGGTACGTATACCAGTTACTTAGCCTCCTATCCTTCCCAGAGTAAACAAATCGAGTACCGTCCTGCCTGGCAGGGGTGACGGTGAACTGCTCGAGACTGTCTCCATACCAGTTAAAAAAATTCCCACCTAGACATTATTTCCACATGGACAAAATTTCTCGGACATTATTTTTACCCAGACAAAATTCCCTGGACATAATCACTGGATAAAAACCCCAAAGCAGAATTTTTCCTGATAAATCACATGAGCCACTCAGGCAAAATCGAAATGGTCTTTCTTCTGTGTTGGTAGGCACAATGAGTACCAACGAAAGCTGAAACGTAAACCGGCACACCGTGCGATGCACTAGCCCCGTATCTGTGGTCTGGCAGTGTAAACTGGTGTCTGTCTGAGGGTTAAGGATACGGTCATCAGCGCCGCCCTGTGAATATTGTGGCTCCGGATGGAGTTTTACTTTTTGCACACAGCTAGCGTGGTAAAAGGTAACGGCGGTGTATAATAGCCGTTAAGGAGCAAACTCCTCAGAGCTACGGAGCGTCACCTGCTGTATGTGGCCCCACAGTGTTACATGCCACGCGACACAGGTGAACGCGCCCCCACCTTAACCCCAGCCAGATAGCCCGGTACTCGATTTACCTACCCCGGAGGGATGGACGGCTGAGTTGACCTAAGCGGCTGGTTAGATTCGGATATGGTTTACCTGCCTGTTTACCCATCCAAGTAATAACCCGGCCCGGCGTAGAGTAACTTCGTTAATCGGATAAAACGCGCTACCACTACGCCACGCCTCTGTTTGGCTATTTGACTTTGAGTCGGCAACCGCCACTCGCCGACGGCGCATTTACTTACTTACTTACTTACTCACTTACTTACTCGCTGTCTTTGTGCCTGTGTGTTCAGAGGTGCCCGGTTCGCCACGTGGTCCACTGGCAGTGTCCGACGTTCTTCGTAACTCCATGACTCTCAGCTGGCAACCTCCACTTACCGACGGCGAATCACCACTCGCTGGTTCATATGCAATGCTTCTTTCCATGCAGTTACCGCTGTTGCTATGGCGTAATATATTCTCGCCTTGTGACCCGTTCACACCTACGACGCCGACGCGACTTAGCTGTTGAGTTGAGTCCCATCTGTCGGCGCCACAGTTGTGAACACGTGCATCAGCTGTCGTGACCTAGTTTCTTTCCAATTCTGTAGCCAGTGATAATTGTGGAACGTTTTTTTCTGCCCGGTCGCGATAATCACCGGCACTGATTTGATACAGATATTCATAAGTCGTCAAATTTGTCGTTTGTTTTGCGAGTCATCCATTGGAGCACTCGATATTTATGATTACGTCATTTTGTCATGACTAGTAACTTTGTGTTATCTGGCGGTAATCTCCCTGTTGGATTTGGAATAATACAAAAAACCCAGCTGTCCCTATGGTGGACCAACCGCACCGCCGTTACCACAAGGCTAGCGTCCAACTTCCGGTCACGAAAGGAAGGCGATTTCGCGGAGTGATTACAGGCCCGATTATACGCCGTGGTGACGCTGCTATATCGAACGCTACGATCAATGCTAGGATACAGTATGGTAATTCGGCGCACATGGGTGATTGGCTGCAAGCAAAAACATTCCATTTAAAATTGCGGCCAAACGGCTGCAGATAGAGGCGTGGTTAGTTACTATTGACAGCCTATAGAAACTCGTCATCACCCTATCTAATGGCACCATCGCCGACCCCTTACGACATACGGTTTAGCCGCAATACATGCGTTACAGACGACGACAGACAGACATACGACATATCGTATTTGTAACATCGTGCCAAAGACTCGATCTAACGGTCGGCGAAAAACTTACTTACTTTCACTGCAGCGTACATCGTGGAGCGGCAGGACGTGACGTCACCGATGACGTCAGCGGTGAGCGGGGGCTGGACACGGGTAGACCGGCTGCGACCTCATATCTACCAGTACACGGTGCCTCACCTGAGCGAGGGTCATCGCTACCTGTACCGAGTTATTGCCGAGAACGAGCACGGTCGCGGTGCCCCGCTAGAGACGCGCCACCCCGTCGAGGCCAAGTCACCATTCTGTGAGTGTGTTCAGTTGATCTCAGTTATTTTAATGTCTTCGAACACAGTCCTAGGTTGAAGCAGAACGAACGTGCGTGCTGTGTGTTTTGCATTGCGTTCTGATCAGTCGATTCTCAAGAAAACCGTTGAAATTGTTGTCGCCAGACTAAGATAGGCTGAATTGCATTAAATTTGATTTTAGCTGCAGCTCCGCCCCAGACCCAGCTGGGGAGTTTACAGGGCTCCCCAGACGCTTTCAGCTGGATTTCTAGGGTCCTACTTCTAAGGGGAAGGAGGAAAAGGTAATGTGAGAAAGGAGTAAAGAGGAAAAGTCGAAAAGGAAGAGTGGTGGGAAGGGAGGAGAGGGAGAAAAAGTGGGAGTTGACAGGAAAAGGAGTAAAAAGGAAGTAAAGACACGTGAAGGGGAGGGCCTTTAATAAACTTTTACACACGACACATTTGGTTTCATGCAGTTATTTCGTGTGCGTCTTCCAGTGTGGGTGGGTGGCGGTCTGTGCGACATTGACGCGTACGTGCGCGTAGTCACGCAGTCGCCAAAGATTTGGGTCTTCTAACCCAAACCCTGAGCTTAATAGGGTGTTTACACGATCCAGCAAACTTCCAGCAAAGTTCCAGCAAACATCCAGCAAACATCCAGCTGGCCTGATGGAACCTCGCCGCCTATCAGCTGTGGGCTAAGCCGTAGGTGGTCTTAGGCTTAGCCCACAGCTGATAGACCTACGTGTTATATAGGCTTTCCAATATGCCTATCACCAATATCATTAATATTTAAATCTGTGGTTACAACCCGCCCGTCCTCCTAATTACCATAGAACTTCCAGCTAGCTGGATGAATGCTGGATCGTGTAAACACCCCATAAACCTAACGCACAAACCTGATCTTAACCTAGCTTTATAGCAGACCTTCGCTGTAGTGGGCCGTTACCGTCGCTGACTTGATTGCCTATTGCAACAGTTGCACATGTAGACAGCCTTTAAACTGAACGCTGGTGTGCTCTGTCTCCAGCTATTCCGGGTCCGCCGTCGAGCGTGCGTCTGATCGGAATAACTGACGATTCTGTGACCGTGGAGTGGACGCCGCCGACCACAGACGGAGGACGGCCTGTGACGAGGTATATAGTGGAACGACGTGAGGCCCACCAGCAGGCCTGGACCCACGTAGCCAGTCTTCCCGCACGAACCACTGTCTGCCAGGTAGGTTGCCACCTCTGTTGAGATTATGTGTTCACTCCGTGTGTGTGTATTTTTGTCTGTCTGTCTGTCGCTACATCGTGGAACTACGTGAAATCGTCAGCAGTACAGTGCGGCTTGGTAGGCAGCGTGTCCAACTAGTGATCGCGAGGTAGCTGGTTCGACTCCCGGCCGTTGCGCTGCCAGGTAACAACCCTGGGCATGTTGTTCACACACGCACCAAGTCAGTATAATTTGGTATTTGCATAAGCGCCGCTAAAGGTAACGGCAATATGTGGGAGAGGGGTGGCCTTTCCGCCCATATATCTGAGCTATTTTTGCAGCTCACTGCCGGCTGAAGGCCGATCTAAGCGGATATGAGCGCCACCGACCTTAGAATTGCAGAGTGAGAAAGTACGCTAACACTGGGGACAGTTTTACATATAATAAATGAAATACCATTAAAATAGTTGCCACTATTATTGACTACGGAAATACCATTTTGAATGGCGAAAACTTTTGTCTGTTAGCACCAGTATTTTACAGCTGGTAGTTATAACTATTGGTCTGTCTGTACACTGCAGGTGACTGGTCTACGGTCAAATGTGTCTTACTACGTGCGTGTGGCCGCTGAAAATGATGAGGGCGTCGGCTTCTACCGAGAGTTCATTGAGTCCGTGAGGCCGATGAGACCGAAAAGTACGCTGAGCTGTTACTCGTTTTTTGTTTGTTTGTTTTTTTTGCGGAGAGAATGCAATGAAGATGAACTGAACTCAAATCAACTGAAATCCCACTTCAGTCAGTTCGGTTCAGTTTATTTCTGCCGCTTTGTACACGCCTTTTCTTACTGGCTCAGTTCTGCGCCCTATATTACAGGAGGAAACGAGAGTACAGAAATTCACAACGTATTTGGGTGCAATGCGCTGAATACAGAAAATGGGTTTATAATTAGTTCACTGTTCACAGCAAATAAAAAGATCAAAAAACTCAAAACAGCAGCATAACAGCCTGTTGTTAAAATTTACTAATTTTGGCTCATGTCAGTGTGTCAAAACAAATGAAAAGGAGTAACATTTTCTATTCGTGTTTGCAAACGTTTTGATTTTTTGTTTTATAAAAGCACGCTTGTAAACGTTTTTTTTTACATTTGTTTCACGTTTGTTTCAACTATGCTTTGCGGTATGCCCGTTAAAATCATTAGTAAACGTGGTTAACATTTGACGCTAAAAAGTAGCCCCCAAAGTTTTTTTAAATTTTTTCTCTGCAATCGCTTAAAATTGTAATTTAAAATTTTGAAGATTTATTTACTGAAACGTTTTACATCTAACTTCCTAGTGAAATATCATTCTGTTGAAAAACGACGACGTTATAGACTTTTTAACAAGACCACCTACCGATTTTTCAGCATTAAAAAATGCTATTTAATTTTTAAAAAAACCGGTTACCACGTTACTGCCGATGACGTCACAGTGACGTTTTGATAAACAGCAGTTTATTTTGTTTATAAATTATCACCAAATTAATTATGGTTCTTTTAAAGCAATTGCCGGCTGCCCACGGGTTCATCTTCCAGCAGGACGGCGCGCCAGCGTACAGATCGCGCAGTGCATCGAACTGGCTGCGGGCCGTCTGTCCAGATTTCATCCCAAAAGACCAGTGGTCTTCAAATTTGCCGAATATAAACAACCCAGTGCACTACAACGTGTAAGCCCATTGTTGGAGGATTACCGCAAGCTTAAAACAGAGACAAAAACAATCGCCGAACTCAAGGAAGCGCTTCAGGTTATCTGGGGCAACCTGCCACAGGGACCGATCGACAAGGCTGTAAAAGATCTCTCAAATAAGGCGACTGGAGGCTGGTGTTGTACCTTGGAGCTGGCGGTGAACACTTTGAACATTTACAGTGACAATGGAATCTGGCATTTGATCATTAGTTAACTGTGTTTTTTCAACAACTTTATTGAATTAGTGTTGTAGCTTGAACATTTTAATGCTGAGAAATCGTTAGGCGTCATGTTAAAAAAATATCTAACTTTGTCATTTTTCAACGAAATCAAATTTCACTTAGCAATTAGCCATCAAACATTTTAGGAAATAATCTGTAAAATTTCAGATTAAAATGCCAAACTGTTGCTGAGAAAACAGCAAAAACTTTACGGGGCTACTTTTTTCGCCGCACCCTGTATAAGAATCATATTAGTAATAGGTAAAGAAAGGATTCGGTAAAAACAAAGTTAAACTTATAACCCGGGAAAGCCTGAATTTTTTTTGTTACTGATAAAAGTACTTTGTAGTGTTTACTTATATGCTAAATTATGTACAACAACATGATTTGGGCATTGTTCAAGAAAAACTTCGAAAAAATACTGAAATATGAGCTGTGACCATATGGTCACACTACGCTGTCATTGCTACATATTTCGACAATGGAGACAAAAAATGACTATGCAGTCCGCTACAGCAAAACTCGTTCTGATGTTTACCACATAATCAGCACGTTGTAAACGAAAATAAGAATTGCGACTGGAAACATGTATATAATCATGTTATCACAAACTATTGCGCTAATGTCACACGAACTTGAAACTACTAGACTGCCTGCTGATCAATCGAGCACCATATGATTTTCACCATATGATTTTTGGACATGATTTTCACGGCTAGACAGCTGCAAGAAAATGTCGCAAGCAGCAGAAAAAACTTTACTTGGCATTCATTGACCTGACAAAAGCATTTGACACCATCTGCTGCGATAGCCAGTGGGCACTTCTGAGAAAACTTGGTTGTCCGGACAAGTTTGTGAACGTCATCAAATCTTTCCATGATGGCGTGACTGCTAGAGTGGTTGATGTGGCCGGGCTCTCTGAACCGTTCACAGTTCGCAACGGTACTAAGCAGGGCTGTGTCCTGGCTCCACTTCTTTTCAACATATTCTATGCAGCCATGCTCCTGGATGCCTTTCACAGCAATGACCTTGGCATCAATGTGCACTACCGAACTGATGGGGGAATCTTTAATTTTCGCCGGCTCAATGCCAAATCCAGAATCACCGAGTTCCTGGCACGGGATTTTCTGTATGCAGACGATTGTGCTCTAGTCTCACACTGCTCACACTAGCAAATGCTTCGCTCGTGCTGCTAAACGCATCGGTCTGCACATCACCCTAGACTGGTAATATAAATATTGGAGATACCCTCCACAGTTCGTTGACAAGTTCTGTTACCTTGGTAGCATTATCTCATCTGATGGATCGCTGGACGAAGAGATCACACACCGCATTGCAAAGGCGAGCGCAGCCTTTCGTCAGCTAAGGAGTCGACTTTGGAATGAAGACGGGATATGCGTCTCGAAACCAAAATTGATGTCTATCGTGCTGTTGTACTTAGCATCCTTCTGTACAGCTGTGAAATATGGACCATATACAGACGTCACATACACAGCCTAGACAAGTTCCATCTCAAATGTCTGAGGCAGATAACTGGCATAAAATGGCAAGACAAAATACCAAACACGGAAGTTTTAGCGCACTGCAAGATGACCGGAATTGAAGCAATGCTTGTACAGGCACAGCTTCGCTGGTCTGGCCATCTGGTTCACATATCCGACATACGACTTCCTAAGGCGATCTTCTACAGCCAACTTGCCTTAGGAAACAGACCATGTGGTCATCCAGTTTAAACGGTGTAAAGATGCATTGAAGAAAAACCTACAGCTGTGCAACATCGACTCAGCAATCTGGGAAACAAAGTGCACATTGGACTCTACACGCACATGAGTACTCACAAGCGCTGACTGCTCATCCGTCAACTCCACGTGATCGAGACGCCAACATTGGAATTCTATAGCTCATGTACAGGTTGTTCCAAAAAAACGGATACCCAATTTTATTTTTGGGATAACTTCGGTAATTCAGCACCGATTTTAACCATTCTTTCACTGTTACAAGCAGAAATTTATGGCGCGTAAACGTGAAGTTCTTCCACCCACCGCACCTTTATTGTGTGACCACATTACCTAGCAAAACA
>Ga0209367_1010521_pt1 | contig 12387 bp, 6 predicted proteins | sample WorMetLIZISLAND2_FD_187412 | JGI IMG/M metagenome (GOLD analysis project Ga0209367, IMG submission 187412) | Marine gutless worms symbiont microbial communities from Max Planck institute for Marine Microbiology, Germany - Olavius geniculatus... ... | reverse complement strand
CTGATTTTTTTCGCGATATCGGGCTGCGCAAGTCTATATCATTCACAAGGAGGTGCCACCGTCGCCAACGCCACACGCGCCTATGGCCGATGTGTATTATGGTCCCGATGGGCCGAGTCCAAGTGATATGCGATTTTCGAAACTAACTACTGAACTGGAAATGCTATAGGCTTTCGCGCGTCTCGTGAGCTTTGCTCAAATTTCTTGTTTCCAACTGCAACACAACTTGTTGAAGGAATCAATAATCGTCTTTCCAAAAGTGCATAGGAATGCATAGGCTAATTTTATATCTAAACATTCAAAAAATTTTCGGCGGTCATTCCCTCTGATCCCCCCTGCAGGAGGGGGAGACTTTATTCCGCACCCACCCACATGGGCGTTTGTTTCCGATGCTGGGATACATATGCCGGACCACCACCCCTCTTACACCTCCCCCTGACCTAGGCTGTTTAATATGTGTTCGACGGCATGGAACGTTCATGAAATTCAGTATTCACAATTTAAGCATGCAGTGAACACGATATAATGTTCAGACTTGAACTGACAACATTTTGTCCGTCGTTTAGAAAACAGTTAGGCCTGAAGTACAAATATCAGTACGGCGCAATGAGTCCACTAGGTCCGAGTCTCAGTCGTGAAAAATTAATATACAAGTCTGACTCAAGTCCGTTGCCAAACTCGAGTGTACTACATCACTGCATGGCGACGATTTTAAAAGTGTGATATGTGATACATCATTATGCATATAGTCCTTGTTTGGATGATTTTATCAACGGAACGGCTATCTTGTCTATTTCTGTTTTCTTGGTTGCCCTTTATTTATTTATTTAGTCACATATTTTCTTGTAGGCTGTTTGAAGCGTGTTTTTGGTTGCTGCTTTGGTGGCCGTGTTTTTAACTTTTCACAAATCACGTTTATGATTAAGCCTATGTTACGTCGTTGTGGTGCTGTTTTTTTTTTGTATTTGAGTCAAATTCGCAATTTAATTTTTATGAATTTTCGATCATGTCTTTTTGCTTTTTTCCTGCTAGCCAATGTGTAGGGCTTATGAGAGAAGAGAAATGTGTGTCTATTTTTATCTCCCCATTTACATGTTTCTCAGTTATTTATGTCATCGTTCTATTTATTCGTCATTTCATTTCAGGCAACGTGGTTCGGAAAATATACTCTATAGATAAAACTTGCAAACAAGATGAAAAACTGTTACCAAACAGTTGTTTTCGTGCCTTCTGCTTTTGCATTGTTTCTATAGGCCTACTTGCAGTGTCTGCAGATTGTGTATTAATTGTGCACCTTATGAAATTGAACTGCTCCAACTCAGAATCAAAGACAGCAACCATGCAGCACAATTATGCTAAGGAATAGCCATAAACAAACAGTGGAAAATAATAACTTATTTTAGATGTGTATGGTGTGTAAGTAAATAAAACAAACGGCGGAAAATAATATAAGCCATCCGTGATAATTTATGCGTATAATATTTAATTTTCAGCATTTTGTAGTTTGATTTTTTCTTGTCTCAGCTGGCACTGCTACGTTTTTGGCTGCAGTCGGTGTAGTCTATGCGATCTGAGCATGGTTTAAGTACGATACCGCACTGTCTCGTACTGCGTACTCGCTTATCCACTCTAGCAGTGACCATCTGTAAGATATTGCTGTTTAGTTGTCTCTTGGCAAATCAGAATTGGCAGGTTTCCGTCGTCACATTGCGCTATTCATATTTATTTGCCTATTCATATTGCTGTATCGGATTTCCTTCTCTGCTGTTCAGGCGAAAATGAATATACATGTACTACACTACCGGTATGCGAAAGATGCATGCTGACTGATGACTGGTGCGTGACGTAATTACAGGTAAAGGTAGAGAGACGGCTGCTGCGGCAGCTGCTGCTGCTGCTGCTGAGGCAGAGGCTGCCACGCCCCCTGAACCTGTGATTGAACCCTCAGAAACCATCTACATGCAGATTGTCGACTTTCTGCTCGATACCAAAGCCACGCCGGTAAAGCGATCTTTCATTCGTTTAATGGTCGTTGATCATAACTTTACCGTATTAGATTGATATGTTCGTGTCAGGGTTGGTCAGTCTCGTGGGAGCTGCCAGTCAGTAATTAGTGCGACCATCGCGGCCAGGACAATGATTGGCTTGAAGCTAGGTTGAGTTATGGTAATATACATAAAATGTTAGTGGTGGCAGGTGGCAGTCACCCGAACTACGTCCAGTGAAATTCTTATCACACTAAGTTGGGACCTAAAACAGACGCACCGCTCTAGGCACTAGTCCTGTGTCCACGGCATCACACTGTAAACTGGTGTCTACCTCCTGAGAGCCAATGAAACTAGATCGAGCGCCGCTTTATGGCTCTGGAAGGACTTTACGTTTACCGGTACGTAGGATCTAATAATACAGTGTATTATCAGATCGGGTGAGCGGATGGAAGTGGATGGCTGGTTTCGCATCATCGATTCGTGTGATATGGTCGGATTTGAAGGATTTTGTTTAATTAGTCTCAGTACCCAGGCTCAGGCAGTCTGGCCGTCGCTCCGTTGGTAAGTGCAGTGAGCACCTGCGATAGCTGGACGTAAACAGGCACACCGCGCGATGCACTAGCCCCGTATGCATGGTTTTGTGCTGTAAACTGGTGTCTGGCTGAGGGCTAAAGAAACGAGCATCAGTGCCAACTTATGGATCGTATGGCTGTGGAAGGACTTCACGTTTTGTCCAAGTCTTAGTATCGACAGGTGTTGATTTCAGTGGATGTGTTTATGCACGGTGCTGTTCAGTTCACGGTGAGAGCGTTGGCGCGACATCTGGTGGACCCGCTGGGAGGTCCGAGTACCAAGTACTACGTCACGCTCGGTCTGCTGCATCTTCAAATGCATGACATGGACAGAGTGGAAGAAGACATCAAAACTGCGCTCCAGCTTGACTACCAGGTTGCGCCGTCTGTCGTTTTGCAGTTAGGACGTTTACACTTGCGATCGCGAGGTGGTGCGTTCAACTCCTGGTCAGGTCGCTATCAAGTGGTTAATACTTGGATGGGTGACTGTCTGCGGGCAGGTAAACTATCTTCGTATGTATATTACCAAACCAACACCAAGGCCAACTCAGTATTTCACCTCTGGGATAGGTAACTCGAATACTGGTTTGTATGGCTTGGGTTATGGTGGAGTGCGTTCACCTGAGTCGGGTGGCAGGTAACACTATATGGTCCGATATGGCAGGTGACGCTCCATAGCTCTGAGATAGGTTTTCCATGAAGAGCTATAGATACTATTTAACAATCAACTAAGTTGCGTTTTGTCAATGGGAGCCGTGCTCATTTTTTGCAATGAGGCTCACAGCTGAGTTTGAAATTTGTGCTCTATATGACCAGACACGTTTGATGCCCTTGCCTATAGTATTGTCAGCGGATTGACTTCACTGACTGGTGGATAGATGGAGTGATTGCATGGTGATTTGTCTGGCGCAGAGTCCTGATGCGTGGTCCATTCTAGGACATCACAAATACCTGACAGGCGACATGCAGGAAGCGAAGAACTGCTACGAACGCACGCTGTCGTTTACTGACGATGCTTCTGAGATGCACTCAATCTATCTCCGACTCGGTTCCATCTACCTGCACGAAGCACAGGTAATCTAATTAACCTGCTCTTGTTTACCTGTAGGCCTACAGTTTTTTGACTGTGGCCCTAATTGGCGTATGTTTTTCTCTTTTTTACTTTCATCTGTGTCGAGTAGCAGGTATGATTGACATTGTGTTACTCTATAGCGGGTGACGCTCTGTGGCTCTACGATGAATTCTCATAAAGAGCTACTGTATACACAGTCTTTAACCTCTTTAACACTTTAAGTCGAGCTGCAGCGTAGAGAACTTGTTGGAGCTGCAGTAGGTGGACATATTGTACGGCAGCAAAGACTGCGTTACAGTCGTCAATCCGACTGGTGTAAAATCCTTTGTTACAAGAAGCCCAGCTGTCGCTAAGATAGCCGACCCGGCAGTGGCTTCTATCCCTATACCTACTGGGCGCAGCTTGCGCCCAGAGAAAAATCGGGGGGAAGTTTTTTGATGGTGTAGATCAAAAATAAGAGGGGGAAGTTTTGATCTACACTTTTAACAAAACTTTGCCCCCCCCCATTTTTCACTTGGCAATCAACGCCATTAACATAGTTCCCCCTATTTTTACTGGGCAATCTACACCCTAAACAAAAAGCCCGAAAAGGGGGGGGGCTTGAGCCCGAAAGTGTGGAGGAACTTGTGACTAAAACTGAGGGGAAACTTGCGCCTGATTTCGACTCCAGATTTGTGGGGATAGAAACCACTGACCGACCGTACTGGTTGTCAAGGCCCTTCAAGGTCATTCAAGGTCGATGATTTTCATTTCATCTGAAAGGGCATATGCCACTTCCTATTAGTGATTAGTAACCTTGGCCAATTCTCTCACCGTTTCCGAGATATGGCCAGTTTTCCGTTGAAAAACACACATTTTTCTATGCCCCTTCATTCAACCCCCAATTTGAAAATGTTCTCCTCACACCAGATGGCTGAAATTTTGCACATGACTAATTTTTCGTGTAGAAAGTTTTCCCCTGCCACTTTCCCTTTAGTCAGAGTACATCCGTTACAAACAGACAGACAGACGACAACCATGCTAATAGCTCGACTGTACTACAAGTACGGTCGGCTAAAATGACGTTTACATAGGCTTATGTACATTACTGTTGTACGTGCGTTGCTGTGCAGTATCGTAGCGCTCGAGACACGTTCCTTATGGCTTGTAGGAACTCACCGTCGTGTGTTTCCTGGCTTGGTGTCGGCATCGCCTGCTATCGCGTCAGTATTATATTCTGCTGGTTTGTTCCTGTCGTGAGTTCCTACACCGCCATTGTCCAAATTATCACAATTTTTTCCGTGTTTTGTTTTTCAAAGCATCGTTTGCTACAGTTTGTGGCGAGCACATACATGTATTAGGTATTGGGCGGAATTGCTCCTGTAGCGCGAGCGATTCCACCAATTCCTACACATTCTTCTGTAGCGTGGTCTGTCTGTCTGTCGTCTGTCACATTTATGCACCCTGCTTATTAAACCGTTCAACGGATTTACGTGTGCGTAGATGCCATTTGACAAGTACGCTTGTGGGATCCAGTGTTAGATCGTCAGAGGCAAATTTTGACACGTTTAGTATGTTTGGTCGACCAAGGGCACATGGACCAAAGAATGATTGTTGCCTAGCAGCTCGACATTTTCTGGGCCATGGGGCTTGTGATTGACATTTAAATATTTACTTGGTGCTGCACGACATTTTCTGGCCTGGAGGGCTTTGTACGACGTATTGCAACATTATATTCGAATTCATTTCTTGAACAGAAAATTTATGCGAGGGCCCCACATCTTTACTGAACATGGCCTAATTAGGTTTAAACCCAGCCCTGCTGACCCCCAAAAGAAGTGGAGATCTAGGGCTCGTATTGTGGCCAAATCATCAGTCCTATTCTGCCACCTGGCGAGGCAAATACGAATGAGGAGTCGGGTGGAGTTGCCAGATTGATTCCACCTTTTGTCAAATTACCTTGATCCGTGTTATTAGTATTATTTTGTACATGTACGCTTGGTGTTATGATGATACAGCTTGGTGAGTTATGTGATGCCGAAGACGCACTGACTGAAGCAAACGTTCTCAACAATCTGGAGCCAGAGGTCTGGGCATATCTGTGTCTACTTTGTCTGGATACAGGAAGACAGGTCGAAGCTGAACAGGCCTACAAATATACGCTCAAGGTATGACACAATACATTTAGTGCATTAGAGATCTTTTTGAGTATGCACTATATAAATTTACACTTTACTTACTTACTTACTTACATTGAGAAATAACAAGTTCAGCAACCCATTTTCTGAAGTTCTGTGATAGTGTTTTATGAATTACTCATTTGCAGCTTTGACCAGCAGTGCCGTCGTAGTAGAGAAGAGGATCGAAATTTTAGCCTATCGAATAATTAGCTCTTTGTCAAATTTTTTTTTCAAAGATACAAAATGTGGGCTGGTAATCTCCCATTTTGGAGAATATTTAGGGAGTAAAATTGACATTTTAATCATCCATCATATTTGCTTATTCGGAAATTTGCAGCGGTATGTTGGAATAATTCAGACTTTTTGTTTAACCCCCATTTTTTAATCCACATCGCCACTAGTTATGTGATTCTACTGTGCCTATGTCGCACCATGGAAAAAGTGCGATATTATATTGCAAATTTTACAGAGGTGCTACTGTTTCATAGTGTTTATCTAATGTTTTTTGCAGCTGAAGCTACAGGATGAAGAGTTATTGCAAGAAATTTCAGATCAAATTCAGGAAGTCGGCTTCGGCAATCCACAGCTGTAGACTGATGCTCGTGTTTTAACTGAAGCTTTGTTTTTTGCTGCTCTATTTTTTTTCCTTACACAAGGGTGTCTATTTCCCTTGAGCTCTTGGAGCTAGATTTCCATTTTCTCTCCATTTTTCCTTTCTTTTTTTCCTTTTTGTGTTCCCTCTTTTCCCATTTTCCAGGGCTATTATAATAAATGAAGCTAGGGTGTTTTAAGAGAGTGTAAGCTCTTTCACTAGGGTCTGCTGTCCATTTTTGGTACATTTTGTGACTAGAAGGAATGTTGATATAATTTAGGTGGGTCTTATACTGGCTGGCAACTTTCTGAATTGAAGGGTTAAAGAAAACTCCTTCCCCTTACTTTTGTGATTGAGCATTTGCTGCAAAGTTTATGTGGTGTGGATGCCACTGCTCGACAACTCAAGACTTGTCACGTCATTTGTTAGTCATTTCTTCTACGCATACGGTGTTGATTGCATTTCAAGAGTAAATAATTTTTTGCAGATGTTTTAGGCATGATAACATGTACAGTAAAACAGAACATTTGCAAATCGTAGTGTCTGGTCAGTGTTTCTACTGGAGGTTTGCGATAGAAGCATTCTCAGTTCCGTAAGTTCACAGATGACGTTGACTAGGCCTATCTCATACATCAAGTTCCAAAACCAAGACCTTTGTCATGTTTAGATGTAAAAAATTTCTGTGTTTGTCGTACCTTAAAAACCAGCCCATCCATACATTTCTATTGAATTAACTTGTCGCAATATTGGTGCATTTTTTCACTGTTCGTGAAATAAAAAAAAAATAATAATAAATATTTTCAATCCGTCCCTACTTTTTCGCCAGGCTGCAACTGACAACACACAAATTGTTTTAGGCTTTAATAAACCAAATAGCGCCTTCTGAGTAAGAATGTTGGCAGGACCAGTGACGGATCTAAGGGGGGGGGAGGGACGAACGTGCGGCCGCCCCCCCTGAGCTTCTATGTATGAGGAAACATTTTATAATGCTCTGCTGAACTGCTCATTAATAAGTTCGTGTATCAGGAAAATGATTAAAATTATTGCCACTATGTTATACTTTGAGGTCAAAATGCACCAAATTTGATTTTGGCTGGGGGCTCTGCTCCAGATCCTGCTGGGGGAGCTCACAGCACTCCCCAGTCCCCCTAGCCTAGCTGGATTCAAGGGGTCCTATATACTTCTAAGGGAAGGGGGACGGGAAGAGGAAATGAAAAAAGAAGGGAAAAGGATTGGATGAGCGAGAAGTGAGGGGATATTCCGCCACTGGGCATCAGGACAACAAAGGGAGTAAAGTATCGTGTTACGATAGGCGCACAGGTGCCACAGAAGTTAAATCATTTAGCAGCTTATGCAATAGCTTAAAGTTTTAAACTATTAAAGGATGTGCGAAGTCAAGATCGGCTATATAGGCCTACACAAACTGGTAGGCCTATGCTGAGTTGCAGAATTTCGCACGTCTGCTGCATGACCATGCGCCAAATTCTCGCAAAACTGACCAAAACTAACACCAGCTAAATCTGGCGGTTCTGACGTACGATTGAGGCCTGGATTTTAGCCTATAGGCCTATGAGAGTTTTCATTGTAGTGCAAAATGTGCAATATGAAGCAAAAAATTGTGCAACTGTCACAATTTCTAAATGGAAAGTCCACATCAAAAAATGCAGTGGCGAAAAATTACAAAAGTATAATTTAATATCGAAAGCTCTTTCACTTCCTAACGGTATTTTTTAAACGAGTACTCGAGTACTCATTAAGCTGCTCGTCATTAATCGAATTGCACAGCCTTACTGATTAAAAAAAGTTTTACGAAGAGTCGACACACTTTCCACGAGGTGGCACACTGACTGTGCTGCGAAAATAGGGCTGTGCTATCCGAGTAATTTGTTACGCGAGTACTCGGCGCAGTAGCTTTTCGAGTACACTTATATTGCATAAACAAGGAAGAAAAATTGTCAAAAATTTGCAACAGTAAATTATGTATCTAACTACAGGGTGGTCCAGCTAAAGTGAGGCCAACTTACATTTTTGCTGGTAACATTTGAATGCATAGGTAAAATTCCAAGATTTTGCAAATGTAAACTGCATACAACAAGAAGTGGTGTGATGCAAATTTTAAGAAAATTTTGTCATAATAAACACTTAACACGATAGGTGGCGCCACATATGATCAACACGACTGAAAGCGGCGAGAGCGCTCCAGTCCTTTTCCCGTAACGCATAACAATTCTGTCCTCTCGTGTTATTTTACCCATCAAAATGCAGAAACAGGTAGTTATTCCCAAAGATATTATTTTAATAGCAAAGGCTAACAAATACCAGCAAAACCAGACGATTTTACCATAGAATTTTATTAAGTTCGTCAAAACGTAAAATTATCGGCCTATGCGAGTAAGTCAGTAAAATGAGAGATGTAACAAGGGAGATAATACCTAACCTGGTTATGCTATCTGACGAACAATATTAAATTTTTATGATTCCCAGTGTGTGTGTCTGAACTGTTATCACATTTGCAAAATGTCGTGGGATTGACTTGCGATTGAGTCGCTATCAAGTGGTTAATACTTGGATGGGTGACTGTTTGCAGACAGGTAAATTATTTCGGTATATAACTAATACCAATATTAACTCAGCCTTTACTTCATACCTTAGGGGTAGTTAAATCAAGTACTGGTCTGTCTGTCTGCCAGAGGCTGGGGTTGAGGCGGGGCGTGTTCAACTGTGTCGGATAGCAGGCAACACTGTGTGATTCCATATGGCAGGTAACGCTTCGTAGCTCTGCTACGGGTTTCTTATTAAGAGCTATAGTACACCGCCTTCACTGTTACATTCAGAGTGTAAACACACGAGATACACCATAATGTAAACCTTCAATTGAAATGTAAATATAATTAAACAATCTGTACTTAAAAATTTTTATTTCAGATTTTTAAAAATTAAATATATTTTATTAGAGTAGTACTCGAATCGAAAAACTATTACTCGAGTCAAATATCGGAATCGATAACTCGAGTACTAAGCACAGCCCTACGCGGGAAGTGCTTCGACTTTGAGCGTACCTGAGAAGTGAATGGGACGTTGTGTTTGTTTGTTGTGTATAAAGTCGGTTTAACTCGCCAAAATCGCTATTACGATATACACTGGGGATTATTCCAGGTTGTATTTTGTTTATGGTGTTTGTGCCGTTATCAAAATTCAGCTGGATGACGTTTTTTTTCAGTTCTTCGTATGTCGTCTGGCGTTGCGACTTGTCAGGCATCCTGCCGTACGGCCGCCGGCCGGTGCCTATAGAGTTGTTTACTTTCCAGTACGGGGATTTTACGCACGAATAAGAATAAGGATCGACAAATGGTACCGCATGGAATCAGACAGTGAATTAACCAGTGGGAGTAGATAAAAACAGCGAAGCCGATAAGGTTGAAAGTCAGCTAAGCATTCCAGTGATCAGTTAAGACGTCCTTATTCCTTCGAGTATCAGCAAACCAGCAGCCAGTGCAGGGAAAGATTTTCGAAACAAGACGTACGTACACACGACCGGCAGTGCAGACGCGTACTGCTTAGGACTGTTTTCTGTGTTAGATTTTCAGATAGAATTCCCAAATACTGTAAAATTTGAATAGAAGCTCAGGTAGCACTAAATAGTGAAAACAATCATGTCTGATGCCACTCGAATCCCCCTGCAGTACAAGTTGAAGCCTTTACCTTAGGCTTGTGATCGGGAGCCAGTTTTTTAACAGGATTCGGCTTCTATCAAACTATGTTAAAGTCGTTAATTTTTTGCGGCCAATGCATTAGCATGTGGCAGCTAGTGTATAAACTTAACCTTGCTTAAAATAACTGCTTCAGAAAAATATTTAATGCCTGTTGGCCAGAGAGTGCCAATTTGGCACAGCAATGCTTTACCTACCTCGCTACTGATTGGCCAAAGCAAGACATTCCCTTAGCCTGTATCTGGGACTTGGCGTTTATAGGGGTTTACTGTATATCATAGGCAGTTTGCATTAGTGTTGTTTCTAGCAGGTAAATTATGGGCTTAGTTTGTCTATTGGCAGGATTACGTGTGGATGGATTTTCATGAAATTTTCGGAGCTGATAGGCACTGGCTTACGAAATGAAGCACAGCTATTTTTTTATTCAATAATCCTAGCGGTAGATTGGTGATCTTGCTGTTAGTACTGGAAAATTGCTAGAGGTAGATTGGGTAGGCACATTATTAGGTACATGGTAGAACTTATGTTCCTGGTAGTCAGAGGACCATGCCACGACACCGTCACGTATTTAAATCAGGCTTATTCAGTATTATATCAGAGTCCCTCTCAAGCCATATCTGTTTCTTTGTAACACAGACTTAAAAATATATTGTTTTTGAATAAATTTGGCAATTGATAACAAAGTGACTGATATTTCAGTCCCAACCACAGTCCTGGTAATGCAGTGAAGAAATATGGCTGCATTCTTACATTAATAGTGTGATAAATGTAATTAGATAAAGTGGCGATCTACCACTAGTAATTTTTTACTCACTAGTGTGAGATTGCTGATCTACCCCTAGCACTGACCTTTTTTATTAAATTGTGTAATGATACCATTTCTTCTGATATTTCTTATTAGTTATTGGGAAATTAGGGTACTAGTTGTTGGGGAACTTATTGAGGCCATCTTATTAATTTTTAGTTTCAGTGAGATCTGATCATTTTTTTGTTGACTGTATTGGTATGCTCTGTCATCCCACTGTCTGTAGTGTCTGTCTGTCATCCGTCTGTAACGTATGTACTGTGGCTAAATGGTATGTCCTAGGGAGTTGATGATGGTGTTATTGGATAAGGTGTTGGTACTTTTTATAAGCTGTCAATAGTAACCATCAGTTTGCAATGCAAAGTTTCCTTCTGCATATTGGATGCAGAACTTTCTTTGTTATTTACTGATAAATATTTCATTGGAAGTAGTACAGTCTTAAAAAAATTGTTTTTATAAAAAATAAAAGATTAATAATTGTAGCAACCGGCAGCATTACGGTCGGCTTTACTTAGCAACAGCTGGGCTTTTGTTCTATCCTGTATCAGTTTATTCTGTCTGACATCTGGTCCAAGGACATTGTGGAGACAGTAATTACAGTTTTACACAGAGAAAAGCTGACAATGGATTCCTATCAGTGAATAGGCCTATTGCAAAAAGAGTAGTGCTTACTGCAGTTGCTGGATTTGAGATTCTGCTGGTCTTTGAACCAGGCAGCTTTCAGCACTCTGGCAGGAATAAAAGCCAGCTGCCAGTGGCTGGCTGAGTCATTGTATAGACTGGTATAGATAGTGGATTGGAGCTGCAAGGCAGTCTAGTGATGCACTGCTTCCTGAAACATCATACACTGGGTTACTGTCTAAAAGGGCTTTTGAAATTACGTAATTTAATAATTGTAATATTGGTTGATTGTGGATAAACTTGTGGTTTGCTGTCTTGTCAAATAAATAAAATATGTATTATCTGGATAGACCTGACACACCTTAGTGTGCCAAAACGTTTTGTGGGCAATATTATGGGAGGGATCTCAGCCATTCACAGCTGTTCTTTCTTTTTTAAGATGTCTTTCATATTTTCAGAAGCACATCGTTCATTGTAATCAATTTCATTATTTCTGCGTCTAGATATTACAGGTTTTTCTTTGCATTTTTATGCGTGAAAGCAGAATGCTTCGCGCGTCTTTGCCATCGTCTGGGCGTTCGTCCGTCTGTCTGTCCGTCCGTCCGTCACACTCGTGAGCTGTATCAAAACGGTGCAAGCTAGGATCACGGAATCTTTACTGTGGACTGCCCCAAGGTCTCTAGTTTATCGTGACAAAATTTCGTGCCACTGGGTGCAGGGGTTCTCCTCGAACGAGGGCGTCAAAGAGGGGTACCCCCCTAAAAAAGACGTCATTTTGCCGTTATTGGCTCGAATAATGTAAAAACGGTTGCAGATAGGTACATACATGCTGCTTATAATAACAAGCACCGGTGACAGGCTTTTGGGA
>Ga0209367_1010519_pt1 | contig 12390 bp, 6 predicted proteins | sample WorMetLIZISLAND2_FD_187412 | JGI IMG/M metagenome (GOLD analysis project Ga0209367, IMG submission 187412) | Marine gutless worms symbiont microbial communities from Max Planck institute for Marine Microbiology, Germany - Olavius geniculatus... ... | reverse complement strand
GCTGCGCCGGCGCTTGTGAGTGACTGTGACTCGTGTGTCGTTTGGCAGATACTCTCTCTCTGTGATTGGTTAATCTGTTGGTGGTGTCGTCTGTACAGCCACCGCAACTCTACATACTGTATAGAACTGTACATAGCGTCGTCACGTCGTCTGTCTGTGCGTGTCTGTACTGAACTGATTGATGCATGTTTTGTTGCTGTCCGTCTGTCGTTCGTTGTATATAAGATGACTGACAGCACACCTCATGACGTCGTTGTCTCGTCGTCGTTGTCATTGTCCATGCAGTAAACTCTTGTAACTAACTCTTTTGACTTGTCACTTACTGCATTCACTCGCCACTCACTAGCACTAGTTACACTGCACAAGTTTACGAGTTTACTGCCAAGTTAGTAAACAACAGGAAAGAAGACAAGTTAAGCTTCCAGTCCCACGCCATACACAGCACACTGTGCTTTCACGTTAATTAATTTATTTAATTTTTAGTATTCGTGTGTCACTTAGTATGATACCTAGGGTATGTCCGCAATGTTACTAGGAAGGCAAGAGACCCTGAGCTACATTTTTGCCACTGGCAATATGGATCTAACCGAATATTCTTAATCGTTCACGGTTATCCAAGTTTGTTGATTTTTGTACCAACTAACAATTTAGTAACCTCGTCCCTATATATCACAAGATGTAATGACTACATGTTGAAAATTGCCAATTTGCTTGTATTCTATACCAAATCTGAGGGTGTTCCCCTTGCAATAGATCACTAAAGACATTGGGCTCATTATTCTTTTTAATAATAATCAAGGTAGCCCAACATCTTATATGATACGCCGACATCACACCAGACGGCACAGCGTCATAGCGCCAAATCCTACGCAGCGCAGCGTCATGGCTTACTGTATGTAAAACCGGGACAGAAGTTCACGCTAGTTGCTAGACATGTCCATTAACATCGACTCGAGGACAAACAGTTGTAATAAATACATCTGAACACTGTTTTCATACAAAACCTTTTTTCCATTTAATCGTCTGATAATTGAAATCTCACTCAGCTGGAAAGTAAACATGGTTAAGTTACAGACTCTGCTAAAAGATTATTATTATTATTAATTTATTATCAGTGAATACCAGCTCATTTACTGGAATAATTTTGCTGATAAGCAGACAGCACTCACAAGATGCAGGTGTTGCAATGCAAGCGTTAAGATCCAGCAAACTAACAGATGGCCGAATCTGAAAGCAGGTTACAAATTCAAACTGGAGAAATCTATCAACATAATTGTATGCTGGTAGTTTTCTACCCTGGGGAACGATCGGGGCAATTTTTGCTTTTCTATGCCTCTGTTTTTTTACACTGTCCCAAAAAACGTCCCACTTTGTGATTGTCCATATCTTTGCCGAATATTAACCTTTCTGTTGGTCATGCATGTGAAAGAGATATGCAAGCTCATAGAAAAGACAGAACTCTCGTTGATACAGGTGACTTATGAGTGCACAGCTACGTGTCACCAAACGGCAGTAGACTCCGGCATCTAAAGTTGTGTTTTTTTGCATTTAGTCGACCATGAATAATCGCCCTTTCTTTCATCCAAGTACCATGTAACTCAACTTGTATGTTTTTTTTTGCATTTATTTGACCATGAACATTCGGTCTGTCTTTGGCGCAAGTACCCCATAACTCAAGTTGTGTGGTTTATGTAAATGTGGACTAATAATGTATGTCAAGTTATATGGTTCAGACAACACAAAACTTCGTTATTTCTGCAGATATTAGCTTGCTTTTCACATACATGATGCGCCGCAGTCTTCTGAACCCACAGGGCTACTTAATTGCAAGAACCATATAACTCAAGTTATATGGTATTTGCCCTCAACCCTTCATATGTGTTCTTGGGGTGCATGATTGTTGGAACAAATGTTCCTGGGTCTACGAATAAGAGATATTACAAAGGACAAAGAGCAACTGTCAAGCAATAACCTTAACCTGCAAGTATAGCCACAAGGAATGTTAGGGGCACGGGCAGCTATAGGGTCAGGCTAGGCAGCTGCACACCCAACTAAGCCGGCTAATGCATTTGTGCACACTAACTCTTCGCAGTGTATAACATTATGTTTTGCACAAGTCAAAAGTCGTGATGCATGACAGCTATCTTTCGCCACCTACTTCCTGGCCCTGCCCTGCCCATGCAGTGCCACACAGTGAAAAGATGAGTTCCACGCCACAGGGAGTGTTACCGCAGACAGCAGGACAAGGCTGAACAGAGATTAGAGATGTCAAGCAGTAAGTAACGTACAACATTGTGTGATTGCACGTGTATGTAAGAGACACAGCAGCATTGACAACGTCATTCAGCAATGCACAACTCCTATTAGGCCCTATCAGCGGCGTTGCAGCAGTGGCAGGCTACTATAATAAATTTTAGCCTGTCACAGAAAATTTCCCTCGAAAAGCATTTTCTTCTTGTTGGAAAGTTTTAGGACACAGTACAAAAAAGCCAAAAAATTGGGCCTGGCCATTTTGGAGAAATTTGGGGCAAAATTGAAAATTTTGAGCATCTACATATCTGTCAGAATTTTACAGCTGCCAATTGGAAAATTGCAACTTCCTGTCCCCTCCCCCTCTCCGACAACCTTTCCAATCTATGATGGCGCTGCATAATGTTACAAATTACAGTGTTCAAAGTCACCTGACGGAGACGTAATATCGTCATCATCATCGTTATTAATATAATTTACAGTCAACCAGCGGGCTTACACATCACAATGACGATGAGAACAATGCCTGTAACTCTACGGGAGTGTTGCGGCCATGAAGTGCAATATTAGAACAATTTTTTGATAAAAATTAGCTCGCAAACAAGCACAATTATTGAACTCCTGTACACATGAAATGTAGTTTTTCACATTACAAAAAAAAGACTGAACAGTACATGCGCTCAGCCTGTACACAATCTATACATCAGTACTCAGTTCACATAATATATACACATGCCAGCACGCAGCACCCTCTCAGCAAAACTGCTCACCAAGTCCATAGAAGTATGTAGGCCCACGGGGTCAAATTCCATAACTTGTTTGAACTTGGAACTAAATTAAGACACCATCAGTTGTCCAAGGATGCTGATTTACGTGCAGTTTGTGCACTTCTTAATTGTAAAAATTCCAATCCACCTTCCTAGCCACAGACCTCTTAGGTCTGTGTTCCTAGCACATAGAGCATAGCGCAAGTGTAGTCAAAATTGTGACCCTTTCCCGCTCCCCGTCAGTAGAAAAATCCCGACAAATCCAGCCATGTCTCAGTCAGTCAGTGGGTCTCATACGAAGACATCAGTGCTAGAACCTTTGCCTCCTGCACTGTAATGAGGCGAGTACTTGGCGCCTTTGACGTCATCTGTGTCATAGTCATATCCAAGAGCACCGGCGGCAGCAGCAGAGTCGTCCATGTCACCACTGCAATCACACGACACCAATGCAAATTTGCAACATCATTTTCCTCAGCAAAAACACATAAGAAAAACAGAAAATATTAAGACGTGTTTTTGTTGCTGTTTTTTGTTGAACTACTCACTTCACGTCTGACAAACATTGATTAACATTAATTACATGATCTAAGTGAGTGAGTGAGTAGTTTCTTAACAGCGCATCAACACAAAATAGGCCATTCAGCGCTATAGATCCTCAAAGCATTTAAATTATGCGTTAAAAGAAATGTTAAAAAGCTTGGTAAGATTAAGTGATCAAAGGAATAGTTAAAATAAACTGAATGAGAGATGGGTAAGTTTATTATGCATGTAGGCAGTAGGCCTACATTATGGCTGTTACTGGTTGAGATCTGTCATGGGCAACGTACCAATAATCCAAGGGTTCCATAATCCGATTCTGACTATCATGTGGTGGGGTGGTGACTAGATCACAGTTAGAGATAGGGTTAGGAATTCAACAAAATGGCATGCTCCACTGAACCCTAGGATTATTGATTTGTGATTCTGTTATAATGTAGGCTGAAGTGTAGCAAGAATGATAGAATGGTAGTAGGGCTCTGACTGTACGTACGGCTGTTGGTACTGGTTAAAGACTCCCATCTGTCTAGCGGCTTCCTCCGCCTGCAGCTGCCGTACCTGCTCCTCGATCAGTGCCTCTGCAATGACACATCAATGACGTCATCATAACGTCAGTATTATTGAAAGTACTCTGCGTTGCCTCACGTCCTATTACATCCTATGCAGTTTCCCCACTTGTTGTCAATCAACTCTCAAGAAAACTGATAGAATTCGAGACAGCAGATGTCAGATTTTAGGGCTAAAATGCACCAAATTTGATTTCCATAGCAGTCTGCCCTTAAACCTAATGAACGGATTAGTAATGCATGCAATGCAACCGCACAACTAACCAGTACTTGATTATTTTTCCTGAAAATTTTACTGCATTGGGGGCTGAACCACTATAAGCCAATCACAGAAATATAAATAAGTAACACAGCAGTAACAGACAATGTATCATTGGTACCTTTCTCCTGCCAGTTTTTGTCGGTGTACTTCTTGGCGACAATGAGCAGGATGAGAATGACCAGAATGAGGAACAATGAGATCCAGATGCCGTAGAACCAGCCAGAGGTTGACAGGTCAAAGTCACCCGGAGCTATCTCAGCATCACACACACACAGTGTATTATACAGGGTGTTCCAAAAAAAACGGATATCCGATTTTATTTTTGGGATAACTTTGGTAATTCAGCACCGATTTTAACCATTCTTTCACTGTTACAAGCAGAAATTTATGGTGCGTAAACGTGAAGTTCTTCCACCCACCGCACCTTTATTGTGTGACCACATTATCTAGCAAAACAAACACTGTCAAAGCTACAGTGGTCTCGGAGAACAGGCAACACATAAAGATATCAATTTCGTAGCAAAAATAGTTAAGCTTACTTACTTATTCGCAGTAGTGCCTTGTGATGTCATATTGTGTTTATTTACTTTGTTTACCAGTAATAACTTTTAGAATAAATCGTTTGATATGGGCAGAATAACAAAGGATAATCGCTGTTTGATCATGGGCTTACAAACTGAGAACTGTTTTGCTAGGTAATGTGGTCACACAATAAAGGTACGGTGGGCGGAAGAACTTCACGTTTACGCGCCATAAATTTCTGCTTGTAACAGTGAAAGAATGGTTAAAATCGGTGCTGAATTACCAAAGTTATCCAAAAAATAAAACTGGGTATCCGTTTTTTTGGAACACCCTGTATGTATTATTATATATTATGTAGGGCTGCAGAAGTTAACAATTAATTAAATTATTAAATTATTTCTAATTGACTAAAATTTGATTAAAATTGTGGACCAAGAACATCGCTAACGTCACTAATCTGTGCATTTCCAGTCGAATGTGATCAAACTACAGTAGACTACAATGGCAGGCACTTATTTCACATAAGATGCGTGATCAAGATCTGTACGTGTATATAATTAGTTAAACCCCTTCACTGTGCATGACAAGATAATCTCGTGATGATGCACACAAAATTTCAGGAGCTCTGCAGCAAAGGGGTTATCAGTCTGTACTTTGTCATTTTCAACTACACAGTTTATGTAATGCATCATCATCACCGCTTTTCCTACAGTTCTCAAAAGTTAACAGCCTGGAGTATGCAGTTTTTGTTCTTCTGACTGACTACAAAAATTAATCAAAATTATTCTATTAACTGTGATTAACTTCTGGAGATTAATCGAATAAAAATTTTCTAATTGGTTGCAGCTCTAAAAAATCTTTTCTTTCAACAGCTGCAAAACCTACTGAGCAATGCTCATAGACAGAAGAAGTATTTTAGCAAGTCTTGTATTAATCACAGTTAATTTTTCAATTCTTGTAAAAATTCCGCAGAAATACAGAATTTTGCCAGAAGCGTGGTCGGTCATCAGTTTATAATATTCACAGAGGCTACTCTTCTTTGCTACATTAGTAACATAGCACACGGGGACTAAAAACAAGGTAAAGTAATGTTGTTAATTTGATAAGTCAATACTGCTAAGTGTAGTTTAATCGCAGTAGAGAGTGGACTGACCAACTCCTGGGGTGTGGAACTCGAGCCAGGAAGCACCCGCCTCATACCCATCGCCGTTCTTAGCGACAACCCTGACCTGGTAGGTCGTACCCGGGTCAAGGTCGACCAAGACCATCTCATTGTGCAGGTATTCATCCGAAGATCTCAGCCACTCGTAGTATCCTTCCAACACAGAACAACACAAATGAAACAACTCGACCGCTATTATTTACTGCACAACTTCCAACACAACACAACGCATGACTGAAAGTTATAAAATGGCTGCATTGGGGCAATGCATGTATCCAAGGACATAACTTCTCTCAACCACTCGCCAAAAATACTCTGTGGTGCCACATCGACATGACCCATGGTTGTACCCCTGATTGTAGACAAAGACGTCGTCCAGGCCGCCCCACTTCAGATAGACAACTCTGCACGTGCTGACTTTTGGAGACAAGCCAAGTTACGGGTCACACTACAGTCTTCGCTGAGTATGTACATAATACTACGTGACAATGCAAAGAAATAAAAATGCAGCCTAATAACAATGCATAAAATGTCAGATGAAATGCTCTTCTCGATCAAGAAGCTACATAAAATGACAGATAAAAATATTACTGATACATGTAATTATTAATGGAGAATAAGATAACTTATTTTCTTTAAATTTCAGCTTACGCAGAATAATGTTCAAAAGACTGACTGACCTCGTGGTCGGTACTGGACATAGAAGACGCTGCCAGGCACTCCACTGCGTGACGGCTGCCACTCTATTTTAGCCCATGTCTCATTCATGCCCGTCACTGCAAACGTCGGCGGATCAGGAGCTAACAACAACAACCATGCAGGTAGTAAGTAAGCTAGTACAAGTAATTTGAGCAAAGCTCACGAGACGCGCAAAAGCCTATAGCAGTTCCTGTTCGCAGGTAATCGCAGTCTATCTCCATCCATTTCATCGTAATTCACTCTTTTGCAGCCAAAAATCGCCAAAAAATCACATTAAATCAATATTTTTAAGGTTCAAGGTCATTCAAGCTCATCGATGTTGATAATTTTAAAAAGGCTGTCACCAGTGCTTGTTATGATAAGCAGGATGTCTGTGCCTATCTGCAACCGTGTTCACGCTACACGTGATAATTGCGGTAAAATAACCACTTTTTAGGGGGTAGCTGTCTTTGACGCCCGCCTGCGCCAGCCTCCTTGAACCTAGGGGGTCGGAACTTGAACTGCTAAAATCTTCGTTGAATGCTGAAAATTTCCAATGCAGGTTGTCTTGTCTATCTTGTCTATCGTCGCAATTCAGTGTTAAAATGTGCGCTGCATCCAAAAATTGCGAAAAATTCAATAAAAACCTCTTTGTGAGGGGTTCAAGGTCGTTCAAGGTCATCACTGTTAATAAATCCAAAAAGCCTGTCACCATTGCTTGTTATGATAAGCAGCATGTATGTACCTATCTGCAACCGTTTTCACATTATTCGAGCCAATAACGGCAAATCGACGTCTTTTTTAGGGGGTACCCCTCTTTGACGCCCTCGTTCGAGGGGAACCCCTGCAGCCAGTGGCAAGAAATTTTGTCACGATAAACTAGAGACCTTGGGGCAGCCCACAGTGAAGATTTCGTGATCCTAGCTTGCACCGTTTTGATACAGCTCACGAGTGTGACAGACGGACAGACGGACGGACGGAGAGACAGACGCCCAGACGATGGCAAAGACGCGCGAAGCATTCTGCTTTCGCGCGTAAAAACGTGAACTTATACGGCGCATCAACGCCAGAAAAGCCATTAATGTGCTGTTTACATTAGTATTCTGAAAAGTCTTCAGCAATACATATTCAGAGTGCACAATGTCAGCCAGCAGCCAAATCATTGCCTAACGTAGCAAACAACGTCCTATAAACAGATGCAAGAAAGGCATAGTACCAATGCACGCTTGTAAGACGACAATGACGTGCCATCAGAGACTGAATAGCTTATCAGCAGCGCATAACAGCAGCTAACTACCAAAGACAACACTATTGTGCTCTAGCCTCCAAACCGTGCCCACTAGTGAGAATGTGTGCGACTCACGGCCTGAGACTTCTGTAGTAGCATCAATAAAGATTGGTTCGCCAGTGCCGACACGTGTAGCAGCGCGCAGGTAGACACGGTATGTTGTGTTGGGATTGAGGCCAGTAACTCGCTCCACCGTACCATCAGGGTCCTCGGTGATGTCACGGTACTGCAACCGACCCAGGTTCAAGCTTGTTACTGCTCACACACAGACACAGACACACAAACATACAGTGGCGTATTTAAAGGGGGGCACGGTGCGATGGCCCCCCCCCCTTTGGCGCTACCATGAAAATTTTTTACAGGCGACTTTATATGAAAAGGTGCGTTTTTTTGCCGTTTTCCAGCAAGAATTGCAAAATTCAACAATGTTTGATGGTCTTTTTCATACCGATACAATATGTGATTAAAATCGCCATGTGAGATTGCATCTGATATGACGCTGTGATTTTCTGTGTTTCCAAATTTTAGAAAAAATGGGCAAATTTGCGGCTTCCATTGAACGTTCAAAGCAAAAAGTGTTTCAGCTTCAGGGGGGCTTCGCCTCTCCCCCTCTAACCCCCGACCAGGGGCTCTGCCCCTGGACCCCGTTGGGGGCTCCGCAGACCCCCGTTATAGGCTCGTGCTCTGCACGCTTGCCATAGCCCCCCTCCCTTTGCCAAATCCTAAATATGCTACTGCAAACATACTGTACATACAGGAAGAGAGACAAGACAGCATCAAGACACAATCCTAACAATCGTTCATTACACATGCGACAGAAACCTGCTTTTCATATCGTCTTGCACTTATTTCATTGTTCATGATTGGCGTTATGTTACCTGAAAAACAAGAAAACAATCTATAATTAATTTTAAAAAACAATACAAACATCAAACCTGTGAGGTACGTAGCCACCGACTCTTACCCATTACAATAGCGAGGGCTCTCAGTGAGTGCGCTGTGAATCAGCTATTTGAACATTCAATATGCACACAGGCTTACAGAGAGCAGAATACATGTAAATGTGTTCCAAATTCCAGGAAGCCTCTAATGTACAGCTAGCCACATGAACCTTGTCACAAGAATGAAGCAGTAGCGATCAATGATGACAATGACGATGACATACTGGACTGGTAAGAGAAGTGATATCCAACGATTTCTCCATTGGGCTCATCGGGAGGAATCCATTCCATCATGAAGTGTGTTGCTCCAACAACAGCTACCGACAGCGCCTTTGGAGGTCCAGGAACTACACGGCAATACATCATCATCAGCATCAGCAGTAACAGCGGAGACTGCATTAGATCTGCCGTCACTCATCAATGCTGCTGCTGCTACACTGTGTCAGTGTCAAATGATGGGTAGGGACCAACTTAATTCACGACTTCACGGCCGTAACATATTTCATGAAATCCGTGATTTTTTGTGAATTTTAGCGCTTTTAGTTTAATTTATGACAATTCCAGAGTTTTATCAGCAGCATTTGTACGGATGTTGCTGTTTGCCTCGTGTCGCACTTCAGCACTAAGTAGTTGACATTGACTGTCTTGAGTCTTGACTTAGTGTAGTAAATATTCGTTGTTCTGAAATTTCTTCGTTTGCAATAGCGCAGCACCTCGAAATAATGTCTGTGTGGCCCGTGAATTTCCGAAACTCTTTCCGTGAATTTTCCGTGAAATTTGATGCATTTTAAAAATTCTACCGTGAAATCATGCATTTTTTCCCATGAATTCGGTTGGTCCCTAATGACGGGGCAGGGTCCGCTATCACCCTAATGCTATACATCAGCGGCTTAATCAGTCCATCACATACAGTGGAGATTGAATGATTTCATTGTTTCAGTTAAGTGCAGTATTTTATCCCCTGCCGGCTTTGGCTGGTAGAACTTACCTATAATGGGCCGTCTAGTCTCAATCAAAACTGCAGCAGTCATCATCAAGCACTAACCACTCACCAACTTATATCTTCATCTGCTGATGAACATCTCCCAAAAATCTTCCCACCTCCCTGCAATCCTTAGTCCACCAGCAGCCGATCAACAGCCGGACAGTTCCTTTGTCAAATACATTCTGAAATAAGTCTAATCCTATGGCACTTGAGTTAGCACTTTGAATCGTTTCTGTATTAAATAACCTCTGACGTCATAAATTACTATGACGTCACACGAGCTTCAATCTCACAAGAATAAAGAAAAATATACCGTATATTTTACTGTTGTATAGATTCTGGAAAGTTCTTCAGTCTTAACCGTACAAAGCTGCAAAATTAAGTGAACTCCCCGGACATTTTGTTTCTATATTTTGAAACCGGAACTTGTGTTCGGCAAAAATCATGAGTGCTGTGGCAAACCAAACAGTGACTGACTGACTGACCTCCTTCAGGCGTGAGAACGCGCACCGGGTCACTTGGAGGTCCGACGAAGTACTTCGTCAGGACTCGTATCTGTATGAGCACAGCGGCGTTGGGCGGCAGGTTCTGTACTGTCACAGCGTCCATCGTACGATTGTCGAAGACCACAGCTTGACGTTTCATGCGCGGTCGAGGGTAGATGGCCGACTCATTCACAATCTTGTCCTGCTCGCGGAAGTAGAAGTTGTCCCAGTCGAAACCTTCCTTTGCAAACTGGATCTACAACGTTCGTTCACAATAACACAATCTTATCCGCAAATGTTAAACAGTGTGTACTTGTATAGCGCTTCATATGAACCTGTTTCAAAGCTACGAAGCATCACCTGCCATATCGGATCACACAGTATTGCCTGCTACTCATAACAGACGAACATGCCCTACCTTAACCCCAGCAAGGGTGGCCACAGTTTGGAAAGAAAAAAGTTCAAGGACTTTTCAAGGACCTTAAACTCACTTTTCCAGACCTATTCCGTCGACGTTTCTGCCAAGTTGCAGAGGTTTTAGTTATGACAATTTTAGAGAGTATGCGGATTTTCACAAGTCACAGTGTAAGTAACACTGATTGATTAAGTAATCCAGCAACTCAGTAAGTAAAATGTTGCGTACTGGATATTTTTGATGTACGAATTAAGTGCAAAATTTTAATGCTAGGTATCAATGATTACTGCATCACCTGCCATATCGGATCACACAGTATTGCCTGCTACTCATAACAGACGAACATGCCCTATCTTAACCCCAGCAAGGGTGGCCACAGTTTGGAAAGAAAAAAGTTCAAGGACTTTTCAAGGACCTTAAACTCACTTTTCCAGACCTATTCCGTCGACGTTTCTGCCAAGTTGCAGAGGTTTTAGTTATGACAATTTTAGAGAGTATGCGGATTTTCACAAGTCACAGTGTAAGTAACACTGATTGATTAAGTAATCCAGCAACTCAGTAAGTAAAATGTTGCGTACTGGATATTTTTGATGTACGAATTAAGTGCAAAATTTTAATGCTAGGTATCAATGATTACTGTCTTTCAAGGACTTTCAAAGACCTTTTACATCAAATTCCAAAACTTTCAAGGACCTATTCCATTTTCAAGGACTTTCCAGGTCCTGGAAAAATGAGCATTTTTTCAAGGACTTTCAAGGACTTTCCATGCCCTGTGGCCACCCTGTACTTGATTTATCTACCCCAGAGAGATGGAGGCTAAGTTGGCCTGGGTTGGTTATATATCAAACTGCTTTACCTGTCCAAATCCAGTCTGGTCATCTCTCCAGGGGGCAATGAAATTCTAAATAACTAAATAACCCAGAAAAACCAAATAATCACGATCAAGTAAACGTACTCTGTAGCCGCGGAAGAAGCCTCGGACTAGATCTGGGTTAAGGTCAATTTTGCCCCAGAACAAGCGAACGGATGTTGGACGAATTGAATCCTGGTCCACTATCACGTTCTCTGGCCGCACCAGTGGCACTACAACATACCACTACTACTACTACAACAACAACAACTACAACACACAGTACTACTACACGTTCTCCAGCCACACCTGCAACACTACAACAATAAACGTACAAGGTGCAACTACGACAACATCACTATGACACGGCACTACTCCACATGACTACTACAACACCCTCCCCCTTTCATCCCGCCACTCGGTTTACAGCTGTGAACCAGCCAAGGCCTGCGAGTCTTGGAAGGTGGGCTACTACAACAAAAACTACAACACGTACTACTACTACACGTTCTCCGGCCACATCCGTGGCATTACAACAAACACACCACACCACTACAACTACACGTTCTATGAACGCACCAGCGGCAGTACAACCATAGGCGGATCCAGGAGTTGAAGTTGGGGGTCAAGGTCGAGCGCCGAAGGCGCAAGCCGAGTCGAGGTGCCGAAGGCGCCAAGGGGG
>Ga0209367_1010518_pt1 | contig 12391 bp, 5 predicted proteins | sample WorMetLIZISLAND2_FD_187412 | JGI IMG/M metagenome (GOLD analysis project Ga0209367, IMG submission 187412) | Marine gutless worms symbiont microbial communities from Max Planck institute for Marine Microbiology, Germany - Olavius geniculatus... ... | reverse complement strand
CCTCGAGGGTTGGTGCATCCTCGCATATATCGTCTGCAGGGACAGCGTTTACAGCAGAGACGTCAAGTTCTGGGCACTGAGTAGCAGGTGCATGATTCAGGATCTGTTGGTAGTGTTCACTCCAACGCTCAAGCACTTCATCCACAAAGGTACAGGGTGCCCCGTCGTTCTTGCTGATTGAACGAGGATCGGTTGAAGTAAAATTTGGTTGGCAGCGTTCGACGGCCCAATACAATACTTCGTACGTTAAGATTAAGCTTGTTAAATTTATAGACGCAAAGACCTCGCAGATGTTTCTTACAGAAACCTAGTTATAAGCCATTTTGTCCCAAATTTCGTTGTTATGGCAACAGGGGTCAGTTGGGCGTAAATATAAATGGCACTGTTAAATTGGCCGACCCGGATAACCCCATCTTAGAACCAAACCGGAAGTGGATCGTATGGTTGCTGACTGAGATATTGCCATTTAAAGTTCTTCCAGGAAGGCTCTTCTAGGAAGGGAGGTCGGTTGGTCGGTCGTCAATATTACACTGATCTCATATACTCCTCTTTGTTACGTTAGGAACGAAGCGGGTACGGAGTAAAAAATAAAATATTATAGAATATTTTGGACTTTAATTTATTTACTGATGTACGTAATGGCAACATTTTCATAAATATGAAATTATTTAATGGGTATTTTTAATAAAAAAAACGTTCTGATGTTTCTGTATGTTTCATAGAAGCATAGCTAGTACGTTTTAGTGAGGTGCGGGATGAATGATTTACTCGCAGGCAATGAACGCGTTGACGTCAAATCCGGAGATCTGTAATCAAGTAAAAACAAGCGGTCTCTATGCTACCATGGTGGAAAACCTCAAGAATCTAGACCGCAGTGGTTTGTATTGGGTCGCCAGCATTGTGTATAATGTCGTCATGAACGGACAGCAGGCCAGCGGCCATCAGGTTAGTCCTTTCACTTATTAGCTATTACGGGCTACCGGATGAAAGCCTAACCCATTCATGTCTAGCGTCCCCAAAAATTGGACACCTAGTTTGACGCCAACTATAAAATAATTCGGGCACTAGTGGGTCAGTGCATATGCAGCGTTGAGTACGCTATCTACTACAATATGCTTCATGTTGCGGTTAATACTGGACAAGATCGTTGCAAAACTGCTCTTTCGTGGCCACTGTCCCCCCACGCACACCGGCGCTTCATCGGGGCTTTGGTGCCGCAGGTAATTTTAGACCATTGCGATCTGGGCCTGACCAAGCCCGCCATCTTCCTGAGGCTTCGGTCCCTCGGGCACGAAAGAGCGTGCAGTCGCATACACGAGACGTCCCTCGCCACGACCTGCTATATACGTACACTATAGAGGTCAGTCTACGAAATAATGGTGTCGCCTCATTTTATCGGTTTAACACAATCATGCCTAGCGTATCCAAAAATGGGACACCTAGTTTGACGGCAAACTATAAAACAAAAAATTTGAGCTAATGCTCACGGGACGCGCGAAAGCCTATAGCAGTTCCTGCCCGCAGGCAGTCACTCATCGCAGTACTAACCGAGCCCGGCGTAGAGTAACTTCGTTTCAGCCGAAACGCGTTACCAACTACGCCACGCCACCAACGTCAGTACCGTGGCGCCACCTTGTGAATAATATAGACTTGTGTCGCAGCGCTTAATCGGCAAAAAAATCTTTTAAACCCCCTATTTTGGCATTCAAGGTCATTCAAGGTCATTGAATTCGGCGCCAATTGAAAGCCAGTATACGATTTCCAATTAGCGATTAATAGTAACCTAGACCTTATCTCGCACCGTTACTGAGATACAGCGACTTATTGGCCAAAAGTCGAAAATTTTACCCACCCCTTCTCATTTAGCGCCCTCGTTCGGGGTGACTTCTTTCGAATTTATGGGAAAGCTTTACGGTTCCTGAAACTAGAGTCTTCCAGGCAGCCGACGGTGAAGATTTGGTGATCCTAGCTTGCACCGTTTTTGCCTGATCCACCCGTGTGACAGACGGACAGACGGAATTGCGATGACAAAGACGCGCTGAAAGCAGTAGCTGCTTTCGCGCGTAACAAGAAATATTATTAGACTGTGACCAATCTAATGTACTCTCGCGCGCATTATTTTTTCCTGTATTTTTTCTAAGTGCTTCTTCGTTCCTTTCAGCTTGTATTAAAGACCCGGCGTCAATTTGAGACCAGACTAATATTATACTAATAGTGACTGGCGTCGAAATCGTTATTAGAAATTGTCTCACTGTCTAACTAGCACCGTTATAAAAATATGGCGCCTCAAAGATAATGGGGTCACGACTTTGACCTTTTGGGGTTACGTGACGTTATCGGTCACGTGACCATTCGACTCGCGGCTGTCGACTTCCTATGGGTGGTCCATGCGTCTATCTGGCACCGTTTCGGAGATATAACCGTTTAAATATCTTCCACGAAGGCTTTTTCAGGAACTGAGGTTGGTCGTCGGTCGGTCCTCAATATTACACTGATCTCATATAGTTCTCTTCGCTACGTTACGAACGTAGGGCATGCGCGGAGTAAATAATTCAAGCACTAATGGGCTATTGTGGCTGATCGGGTTGCATGGTGTTATGTCTGATAGCTGCAAATCGTGAGTCCATTTGTTCGTTAACGCGGGCAATGGATGGCCGCATAGTGTGCTGCGGTGTCATTAGCTCGTACCAATCAGCTGCAACTTTCGATAGGGTAATGTGTTTCTGGTCACGAGTTTTACTCATGTAAGAGGCGCTGCAGCAAGTAACAGACTTCGTTTTTTTATTTTAGGTCGCAATACGTGTCATGTCCGTCTGTCCGTCTCTGTGTTTGTTCGTCCGTCTGTACGTCTACTTTGTCCATCTCCGGTTTGTTAAGTTTTTTTAGTTCAAAAGATCAAAGGACAAGGTCAGGCGTACAGTTAGGATAAAGATATGGTTACTCAGCTTTGGGCGCTCGAAGACCGCACAATACGACGTAGGTATGGGTTGACATTATTTTTTAGTTCTATTTTACGGCCGGACTCGTATTGTTTAATCTTTAGCACTATGTCTGCAGTGGTATAACAAGTTGATAACTTCACGGGTGTACTCAAGTATGGCCCGACGAACAGCAGTATAGACTACATGACAGACCGTCGGCGACCGTAGAATAAGTGTCGGTTAATCCACTGTCTGCGGGTGTAAGCTATGTGCGTTTAACACTGAGTTATCCGACTCCAAATTTCAACTATGGTCAAAGCTCAGCTGTTGTTAATTGTTTAAAGGAGGCTGCGTACGATGCAACGGCTACGCCAGCGGGAGTGGTTCCTGAAGGCGTTGCCAGCGAACCCAATGCAGACAACGATGACTTAAGGAGACTTATCAGCAGACTGCGTAAATCAATAGAGCACAAAGACATAGGCCTCATGTCTGCACATACCGCGGTAAGTCTTCAACTCAAATCAAAATCAAGCCAAAAAGTACTCACAAAGTTCAAACCTTCGTCAAAAACTGTGCTAAATACAAAACAAAAATTCTCGTACATGCTAAAGGTAAAGAGGTATAGGTCAGAATATAGCTATTAAAGAGCGAACCCCTCACAGAGCTACGGAGCGTCACTTGTCATATGGGATCACACAGTGTTACCTGCCACCCGACAGAGGTGAACGCGCCCCGCCTTAACCCCAACCAGATAGGCCGGTACTCGATTTACCTACCACGGAGGGATGGAAGGCTGAGTTGACCTAGGCGGTTGGTTACATACCGAGATGGTTTACCTGCCCGCAGGTAGTCACCCATCGCAGTATTAACCGGGCCCGGAGTACAGTAGCTTCACTGATCGGATCAGACCCGTTACCACTACACCACGCCACCAACCCACATGCTGTACGTAAATCAAGCAGTTAGACAGTTTCGGAAACGAATGGCCTTGATCAGTGCAGTGAAGTTATTGTAATCACGTTGAACACAGTGTTTAATCATTTAACATAAACTAATTTTGTGTTGTGCGCAATTCAGTGATATAAACATAACTCTTTTTTAAAACAAAGATTAAGATTTTTTCCAGATCGTTACCAAGACCAAGACTAATTTTTTTTTCAAAACCAAAATAGAGACCAAGACCAAAACAAACACTTTTTTCTAATAACCATGATTGAATCTTTTCATGCAATGGTCAAATGTTTTAGCGTATTAATAGCTTTCAAAGAGTAACAATTTTTGTCAACGAATACGTACATAATTTGATGTCGCAAAATGTGCAACGCATGCTACTCGATGCTGGTTGATGGTGACCGTAATAAATTACTTATTATTGCTGTGCTTTAGAACACTTACAAGTTAACTGTTCTCAAAATATTTAATAGTAATTTGCTATGAAAACCAAAGACAAAACTTTTTTGAAAAACTAGTACTTTAATTTATGTCTTCAAAGCGCTTCAAAACCATAACGTCTGTCTCGAGAACCACATCACTGATGAAACTGCGTGCAGGCGTTGAACATGATGGCGGTAGAAGATGGAAACAAGGCGAAGATTGTGGAGGCGGGCGCCCTGAAGTGGCTGGTCAAAATGCTGAGTTGGGATGATGAGACTGTGCAGACGGAAGCCACCAGAGCGCTATGGTGTCTGGCTTTCAAATGCCAGGACAGCATCAACGTTGAGCCCCAATGTCGCAACGGTATAATGCTTTGCTTTGCTTTTATAAGGTGGCCCATCTAATGAAAGTAAATCGTGACCTATCTCAAGGCTACGGGGCGTCAACTGCTATGTTATGGGATCATACTTGCCACCAGACGCAGATAAACGCGCTATACGTTCTAATCCCAGCCAGACAGTCCGGTAATTGGTACTTATAGTTTTCGTACCCCGAAGGCAAAGTTGGCCATGGTGGTTGGTTAGTTTTATACCGAGATAGTTCAGGATTTAAATTCAAAGAACACTTTATGGAATCCTCAGCTAGTGCAGTACGTATATACTGTACTCAGCGGCGTCGTGAAATAAAAAGTTGGCGGGGCAAAAAGTTGCAGTTTTGCTACAGACAGCTGCAAACTTCTGCAGATGAGAGCTCAATATTTTAATCTTGCCCCTAAATTTTGCCAAAATAAAAGTTTTGTAAAACGCAAATTTAGCGTTATTGGGCGAACATTTTCTATCTGAAAAAAATTTTGGACAATTTTTTGACAGTTTAATATTTAAGGAAAGGGGGACAATTACTCCCTTTCTTTTTTACCGCGACGCCACTGGCTGTAGGCTTACTGTGACTCAAGTGATAGCAGAAACAGAAGATTTCGTGAAGATTTGGCGGTGTTTGTTGTGTAGCATTAAAGCAGCTAGCGCAGTCTGGTCCATTGGATACTTTCGTTCGCTCAAACGCCGCTGGTGCTTTGTGGATTCTTGAAGACTGGCACCGCAGACAACCTTACGCCGCTCGCAGTTCGTCTACACTTCATTATTATAGGCTATGAAATTTTGCGTATATTTCAGCCATTTGCCGTGAAGCCTTTTATGAAACGGATTTGCATGAAATTTGGCACCTGGCGTCATCTGACATTTTGCAATCAGCTGAGTCAAATTGTAGTCCAATCGGATCAAAGACTTCGATTTTGTTGGGGTCGAATTTTAAGCATTTCCACAATAAACGAAATGTCAACGTAAGCGCACAGAATTTGAATTACCGTTCGTTGACTCTGTAATATAGCACGCTTTGTTGTGGTTTAACATATTTATTTGAACTGTTCGTATGTACAGCTGTACATGAGGAGTACGTGATGATCAGCTACCAGCACACGTCTCAGGAAGTCGCACTCAAGCTACGAGATCGTCTCAGGGCAAGAAACTTCAACGTTTGGATGGATGTCGACAACATGGGTACGCATCATATCGTAGCACAAGTTGCTTTATATCTTTACAGTTCTGTTATTTACAGTTAGAGCATGTTTATTTCTTTTTAAAGAGTAGGCTATCTGTTACAGATCTGTTACCCGCCTGCATGATATTTTGCTCACATTGTTGTTCCGCTTTACGCGACCCACTGACTAATTTTTACGCGTAATAGCAGAATGCTTCGCGCGTCTTAGCCATGGCCTGGGGGTCCGTCTGTCTGTCCATCACACTGCTGTATTGTGTGAAAAACAGTGCAAATTAGGATCACAAAATTTTTACTGTGGGCTGCCATGGGAGTCTAGTTTATTGTGACAAAATTTCGTGCCCGTAAGTGCGGGAGTTTCCCTCGAAAAGGGCGTCAAAGAGGGGTAATAACTCTAAAAGACGTTATTTTGCCGTTATTGGTTCGCATAGTGTGTAAACGGTTGCAAATAGCTACAAACATGCTGCTTATCATAACAAGCACTAATAACAGGCTTTTTAATTTTTTTAACACCGATGACCTTGAACGACCTTGAACCTCCAAAAAGGGGTTTTTAGTGAATTTTTTGCAATTTTTGGATGCAGCGCACATGTCAACAGTGAATTGTGAAGAAATGGCTTGAAATAGACTAGACAACCTGCTTATGAAATTTTCAGCATTAAACGTAGATTTTAGCAGTCTTAAGTCCCGACACCTAGGTTCAAGGAGGCCGGCGCAGGCGGGCGTCAGAGACAGCTGCCCCCCTAAAAGTGGTTATTTTACTGCAATTATTTCGTGTAGCGTGAAAACAGTTGCAGATAGGCACAGGCATGCTGCTTATCATAACAAGCAATAATGACAAGTTGTTTATTGGTGTCAATGTCGATGACCTTGAATGACTCTGAATCCCAAAATGAATTTTTTTGCGATTTCCGGCTGCGAGACACATTTTAAGAGTGAATTGCGCCGAAATGGCTGGAAAAGAATCTGGACAACCTGTGTATGACATTGTTTTAGCATAGAACGTACGTTGCTAAAAATCTAAGTTTCGATCTCTTAAATTCAAGGAGTCCTCCGTACGGAGGCCTCAAATTTAAGTACTTTTCAAGATGCATTAATATCTTATTGCTGTATAGGCATACACTGATTGCCACAGTGGCAGGACCGCTGCTATCGCGCGTCACGCGAGCTTTGCTCAAATTACTTGTATTGTTCCGCGGAATGCAGTTTTCTGCAGATTCATAATTTTTTGTCATCCCGCACAATTTGTAAATTTTTATAACAAACATTGGACAAAAAATTCCGAAGATTGGAAAAGTTGCGTCGTGGGTAAAAAACGCAGCGAATATTCGACCGGTCAAATTTATAAATAGACACATACAGCCTGCCTACTCTTCTGGCTACAAACAACTGCAAATTTTCGACAGAGGAGATTATGGTTGCTCAAAATTTTGATTTTTTTTTTCTAATATGGGTTTTTTAGTCCCGACTTCTACAATTTTATACGCAGATATTCAAACATAAAGAAAATTCTGCGGCAATTTAATATTTCAACAACCTGAAAATAGAGGCAATATTTCTTTGCCTTTCTTCTTCCACGACGCCATTTTTGGAACTTGGATAAAATTACAAAGAACGTCTGGGTTCTTAAGCTCAATGCTTATATTAAGTTGCAACCAGTGGCATACTGTACATATAACGATGTTTACAGCTGGATCGCTGTTGGGAGCAATGGCTAACGCTGTCGAACGAGCGACCGTCGTGCTGGTTTGCTTCTCGAGAAACTACAGAGGCAGCCGCTCTTGTCAAATCGGTGAATCACTTGAGCTTATGTCTTCATTACTTGACAGTCATTGGCTATTAATTTTGAGTTAAAGTTCAACAAATTGAAGCACAAATTGCTACAGTTGATTAAGTTCGCAAAATATGCTATCAAACAAAATTTGTGAATTGTGACAATCGGATCAGTTGGAGCATCTAGAAAAATGTGTAAACTGTACAATTTTTTGTGACTATAGTTTTTCTTCACCGATCTTGACACAAAATTGTCGGAATGGAACAATAAAGCACTCACAATTTGCAACTAACTGAGCTAAAATGAAACGAACTGAATGCCGTAACGTATTACAGTTTAGATGCAAAAATGTCGGCCCAGTACCGACAGAATATGCGGCCGTCTGTCTAACTATACATATACTGGCTCACTGTTATGCGAAATCGTAACCGTGGCATTTAAACTGAAAATTGCCATACTGGTTATTCCTTCCGATTGGAACGTCGACACTAATATTGTTTTTTTTAATTTTTTTTTAATTTTTAGCCGTCCGTACTCAAGGTAACGGTCAAGCTATTGGCATGGTTGTCGTTCGTCGGACTGTCCGTCTGTCCGTTTGTCTGTCCATCTGTAACGGGTATATTGTAGCTAAGCTTTAAGTCGTAAAGGAAAATTTTGGCACGAATAATTAGACGTGTGTGACACTCGGGCACGCAAAATTTCAGCTATCTACTGCAGGAAGTAAAATTGTCAAATTGGGGGTTGAATAAAGGCGAGTAGAAAATTCAATGGAAAACCGACCATATCTCGGAAAAGGTAACAAATTGGGCCAAGGTTACTATTAATTACTAATAGGAAATGGCATACGCCTTTTCAGATTATACGAGAATTATTGACCTTGGATGACCTTGAAGGGTCATAACGCACTATGGTATGCCAATCGTGCGCTATTGTGGTTGAACGGTATATCCTAGGGGGTTTGCGATCATAAATTCGGATAGGGGCACTGGCAACTTCCTACAGGCTATCAATAGTAACCATGTCTCCATCTGCAGCGGTTTGGCCGCAATTTTCAATGAAACGTTTTAAGCTATAAGCGGCCCTATCACAAAACTGTGAGAGATAAGACCAGAGTTACTATTAATCTCTAATAGAAAGTGGCATACGTCCTGTCAAACGAGATAAAAAAGATCATTGATCTTGGATGACCTTGAAAGTCAGTACTGCAACAGGTACGTTTTCATTGTAAGAAAAATTTTCGAAACCTGTGTTTGTTATATCTGTTGGTTATTTACGTAGCTGTTTATATCGCCTAACGATTCGACCGCGTGTCACCACGCGCGACGTTTGTTATACTAGTTTAATTGTAGCTTTCGACATCAGCGTTTCGTTAACGTAGCGTCCATGGAACTGTGTCACCTCTGATCTAAATCGCTTTTTCTGCGTGATTGGACGTTCGACGCTGGGCTTCGGACGTAGGCGGTACGGTCGGCTTTTCCTAGCGCCAGCTGGGCTTCTTGTTCATTTACAAACCAGTACTAGACAAACAGATGAGCAGACGACAGACGGATACGACCCGTAATGCGATGACGATGATGAACGATTTCATATGTGCAGAGGCGGAGTATGCATTCAACTTGGGTAAGCCGATTATTCCTCTACGTTTTGAGGCCAACTACACGCCTGGCGGCTGGCTTGGTCCACTTTGTCTCAATAACCTCTACTACGACTTCAGCTCTGATGACAACTTCGACAGTTCTTTCACCAAACTACTCGCAGAGCTGCAAGCCATCAAGCCACGCGCCGTCGACACAGGTTAACAGTAAATAACAACATTTAGCCAAAGTAATTTTGCATCATGGGCGGCGCTAGAAATCTGAAGCTCGGGGCAACAAGGAGGCAAGGGCCCTAGCACAGGGGGAGGGCAATAATTTTTTGTGTGTGGTCTATGTGTCGACCTTATTCAGTTGATGTGTGCATCGAAAAGATGTAGCGAGGTCCAGGGGCAGAGCCCTTGGTTGGGGGATCAGAGGGGTAAAGCCCCCCACCCTGAAGCTGAAACACATAGCTTTAGGACGTGCAATGCTTTTTAATATTTGAAAACGCAAAAAAATCACAGATATCTGTGTTGTCTTGCAAAATTGATGTCTAATAAGTCACACCTTGGCATGGGTATGGTTACCAGAAGGCACTTTGTCACTATCAATTTTTTCCTGGGGAGGGGCCAGCCGGAGAGGCAAGGGCAAGGTCACGAGGGCACCTGCCCCCTGCCTCCCCTCTGGCGCCGCCCATGTTTGGCAACGAACGGAATCGACTGGTTTGGCTGCAATGTGGAATTACATGTATTAACTGGGGGTATTTAGCCCCTAAATCTTTTCTCCCCTGGGAGTTAGGATGCGTCACTTGGACATCATAAGTGTTGCCTCCCCAAATGTCAAATCCGTCGAACGTTTTAAGCAAGATGCACAAATGCGACAGACGACAGAAAGACAGACCACATTTGAAAAGGATGTGCACTGGGAACAAGCGGTATGGTTGCGCTATAAGAACAATTCTGCCTTATAATTAGTAATTAGATAATGCCACGTGGTCTATAAAAAGTTAAACCTAATTTGTATTTACTTATAGTTCTATCAAATAGTTTTATCACATCTTGACCGATTTTCAAAATTATTTTAGTAGGCCTAATTAAAAAGCATTGGATAAAGTTCGAAGAATGTAATTTTTTCTGGGCTGCGTAAGGAAATCATAAAAATCATTAAAAACAGTTTTTAAATAATTCGGGAATCTAGATTAAGATGCGGATTACCATTAAATGTTACGAATTGGCAGTCTCGTTGCATAAAGGCAACGCGGCCCCAATAGCTTAATGAGAAAAAATAGAAAAAATATTTTTAAAAACTTTCCTAGCTTTTGTAGTACGGCAAATAATGTTCTCTGCTCGGGTTATGTTTTGTGTAATTGTTTTGTTGTTTACTTGTTTGCATCATTTTTCGCTTTTATCGCGCGTTTTATTCTTATGCTCGTATTTAAATAATACGGCGTGTATGTATCTGATAGGCTATCGTTATTAGTGTTTCAATACACTGAGACACGTAGGCCTAAATTGCTCATAACGGGGTGTTGATTGAATGCAGGAAATGACGTGATGATATGCTACCAATGGCACTGTCGGGAACTAGTCTATCGGATACGCAACAGGCTGGCGAGAGAGGACTTCAAACCCTGGAATGATGAAATGAACCAGTTCGTCTGTATGTATTGCACGCACTGTTTTCTGGATTTTCAAGCGGCCGTTCTTATAGACCGCATTACAAATCATGCTTGTCCGTCCGTCTGTCTTTCTCATTCTCATACAGGCTTTTAGAACTTTGTTGAGAAAAAGCGTCATAAAACCAGAATTAGTGTAAACGTTTTTAAGACAAAAGTAACCGGCGTGTTAATTTTCAGTTAAAAAGGTCAAAGACCAAGGTCATCAGATGCCACAACCTGGACAAGATGACTCATAACTTGAGTTTGTTTAGTTAACGCATGCTATAAACGAATGTCACACATTTTTAGTTCAGTCCGTTTTGATTTTGCTTTTTCGATCGAAAAACATTTTCGCCACGCAAGCGCAATTTCTGGGTTTAGGCAGTTAAAATAACGCAAAAATGCGATAGCTGCCTAACCAATATGGCAGCTTAGAGCGCTTTCACGTACAGACCATTTGTTGGATTTTATGGGACGGCAAGAAAATGAAATGAAAAGGATGGGTAAGAAAAGGGAAAAAAGAACCACGGGATGGCAAACTTAACAAAGGGAAGCGCAGGCAGGAAAAAGAAATAGAAAGAGTCAAGCTGTCTTCTGACAGATTTGTAAAGCAAGCGATCGAACGCAACTCACGCAAGAAAAAGCACGTAGCAAACGCAATAAACACGAGTTGCTTTGCGTGCTTCACGTTAGATGGATGGACGCTCCGCTTAGCAGCATTGACGTGACAAGGAACCAACTCGTAAGGAGAAGGCCAAGGCATTTTAATGCACTGAATACTGAATAGGTCCGAATAAGCACACTATGAAACATACAGCTCAGATATATCTCAATAATCCTATTAGTTCATTCGTAATAAACATCAGTCTAATCGTTACATTATGCTTTGGAAGTTCAGTAGTCCACATCAACTTATCAACTGAAGTTAGCCTACAAATTAACGTTGCATGTTGCATCTTAGGAACATCAGATTCTCAAACACGGAGTCTGACATTTTTTGAATGGTGTGGGCACATTGTAGTGCTCAGTGCTGCCTTGTGATAAAAGCCGATGTAGCATGAACAGTGACGAGGCGAGAAAAGTGGCCTACGGCAACTGGTTTCAGTGTCAGTGAAAAAAATTGTGTTCTCGCAATCGTCACGATTTATAGCAAAATGTATTTTGACAGCTTGACATCACTCTGCTTGAAAGTATGTAAGAAACTCCGAGTGAACTCTCGATTTTGTATCAGTATTAGAATGATTTACCTATAGTGCGCACTGTGTTGCGTTTTGCCTTAGAGGTTGGTGTCTTGGTCTCTGTCTTGTAACAAGACCAAGACCAGGGGCAGTAAAAATCTGCCTCGAGGCAGCCTCGAGGCGAGGCACTGCCTCGAGGCATCACATTATTGCTTAACAGTAAGCCTATGTGTACGATTGGTGGACGCTATGCATAGTGCCTTTGATGTCTAAAAGGACGGAATGCATAGTGGACAACGGAGGGGGTTGCGCGGAACTTTCTGTATCTGAATTAGTTTAAAATACTTTTACGCTTACTGCAC
>Ga0209367_1010517_pt1 | contig 12391 bp, 4 predicted proteins | sample WorMetLIZISLAND2_FD_187412 | JGI IMG/M metagenome (GOLD analysis project Ga0209367, IMG submission 187412) | Marine gutless worms symbiont microbial communities from Max Planck institute for Marine Microbiology, Germany - Olavius geniculatus... ... | reverse complement strand
AGTAAAGCGCTAGTGACGAATCGAATGGTCTCGTGACTGACAATGTCTGTTGTTTAGTTAAAATAATACAGAAGGATGAAAGGATCTTTGCTGCTGTACAATTTGAAATTAAACTGTTTGATTTTTTTCTACCGGTCTAAACGGTCACTTATTATATTTATACGGCCATACTGTAATCTATCGAAATGCATTGGACAGACTCCGTGTTCGTATGAACATTATCTTGTATTGATAAAAGAATTGTGACTGTTAGCGTTCGATGACTTTGATGCAGCTGCGACGATTAATTAAAGACGTACTTTTTATTGGTCCACTCTGAAAGGCGGGTTGTCCTATAGACAGCCATAAAGAACGAACCAGTAAGAGAGTTAGTAATCTTTCCAGGACTGCAACGCATTTTGGTTTGTTTGGTTTGTTGATTCTGTTGGGAGCAGAATTCAAGTTTTCGATGTACGCGGCGTCGACGGTGGCTGCGGCCTGCGTACGGCTGGCTGTGGCGGGAGTGTTTGGTGATTCATGGTGTTCCAGACACTCACTGGACCGACGCCTGCTTCGCATCACACACTCCGACCAGGTCAGTCGGCAGCACATTTATTCTTTCATGTCAAATTTAACCCCCTGCATAATTAGTGGGCCCTTGCGCTTAGTGACTTTCCCCATTAAAAATTTAACTAAAAAATAACGAAAACGCAGTATAGCCAGGCTTGACTAAAAATATTTCTGCTCTAGTAGGTACATCCGCCGTTTCTTCGTATTTTTAAATATGCTTCGAATTTTTTGAACTTAACTTGACATAAGCTATAGAAAAAGCTTCTAGAATGTGATGTGAAAAACTGAAAGCGCAAGACAAAAAACGTAATGTGGGACAGAGAAAGTCAACGGCTCAAAGGAATGTCTGCAGAAGGTCACGAACGCTACCGATGATGGCGTAGCAACGACCGAGAACGGCAAAACGATTTGACTCAATGTTGCACACAATTTTTAACTTAGCCTTAATCTTGACGTTATGACCTAGGTATTTTTAGTGTTTGTTTGTATGATAGCGTTGAAATTTTTTTGCTAGATCAAACCGTCTAAGTGAATAAAACAGGATAACACGGAACAGTGACGATATCGTTATCAGTACATGCACTGCGCAGCTTTTGTTTTTACATGCGAAAGCAAGAACTGTTATAGCGCATCTTAGCCATCGCAATTCTGTTCGTCCGTTTGTCTGTCTGTCTGTCTGTTCGTTACACTGATGGATCAGTCAAAAACGGTGCAAGCTAGGATCACCAAATTTTCACCCTCGGCTGCCTGAAAGACTCTAGTTTTCAGGATCCGTAAAGCTTTTCCGTAAATTCTACAGGGCGCTAAATGAGAGAGGGTGAAGAAAATTTGCGATTTTTGGCCAATAAGTCGCTGTATCTCAAAAATGGTGCGAGATAGGGCATAGGTTACTATTAATCACTAATAAAAAGTCGCACACGGGCTTTCGATTGACATTGACAGCAATGACCTTGGATGATTTTGAATACTAAAATAGAGGTTTCATGAATTTTTTGGCGATTTTGGGCTGCGAGACACATTTCAAGAACAAATTGCGCCGAATTTACTACATATAGACCACGACAAGCTGCACATGAAATTTTTAGCATTGAACGTAACGTAGATTTCAACAGTTTAAGCCTTCTGGGTTCAAGGAAACCTGCGCACGAGGGCATCAAAGAGCGGTACTTCCTAAAAGTCGTTATTTTACCGTTGTAAAAACGGTTGCAGATAGGCATGTATATGGCATGTATATGCTGCCTATCGCAACAAGCACTAGTGACGAGCTTTTTAGTCGTATCAACATCGATGACTTTGAAAGACCCTGAACTCCCAAAAAAGGGGTCTTATTGTTTTTTTGGTGATTTTCGGCTGCGTCGCGCACTTCAAAAGTGAGTGAATTGCGACGAAAAGGCTAGAGATAGACTAAGGCAATTTGCGAACAGAAACTGCTATAGGCTTTCGCGCGTCTCGTGAGCATTAACTCAAATTTCTTGTTTTATTCAGCGGTTATTAGCGATCAATTTTTGTGGATTTACTTCAGGATAGGCCGGGCGTGTGGATCTCTCAAATTAAACTCTTTTTCAATTTGCCGGAGTAGAACTTTTTGCATGCCGGATACTTTTCCCAATCGAAAAAGTCAAAGCAACGAAAAGTAGTTTAAGCCATGGCTGCTGAGTTTATACTGCTTCCATATAGAAATGCTGTTTTTTTACCATATTTTACTGTTGTTAATTAGAACTTAATTTTGAAGGCCAAAGCCAAAGACTTGGCTTTTTAGACCAGACTAAGTTTAGGACTAAGGACTTGACTTTAAGGACTAGTTCAAGGACAGCTTTCGAAATGTTTGCATTACTTGACCTTTTCTTTGCAAAATATTACTTAAACGAATTTTAGTGCAATTTAAACTTTAGGCTTTAACTACAGTCTCTACTTTAAAATCATCATTCATTCATGTGTCACCAATATTTTTTTAGTTTCTGTGTTTTCTTGCACTAAATCCTGGCGACGCTACTGTAGCTGTAAAGTTTTGCCAGTGTCATTGTGCATAGTAGCCTACAGACTGGGATCAAAAAAAAGCTGTAGGTTTAACAAAGTTTTTAGGTTGTTAGTTTTAGTTTATTTGGCTCTTATAGCTTTGTCACCACAAAGCTACATGTATAACAGCTATGCACGCTGGATGCGATGGAGTTAAATGTCAGAATTTTTGCGGTTCTTAGGTGTCTTGGAAAATTAACAGATAAGTTGAGCTGCAGGAGAAATTTACAGTTTGTTTGCCAGGCCATTTTATTGCAGAGAAAGTGATATAAGGCTGTACAAGTATAAGTTTGACAAGTTAAGGCCTGCAAAACGAAAGACTTCTCGGCCAAAACCTAGAACTTACCTTCTAGGCCAAGGCCAAAGACAAGGACAACAAAACTGCCATATTGAAACTAAAGCAGTGCGTACGTGACTGAGCGTGGGTGTGTGTTAAATGACTCCCTCCGTCAACGTTGGGGGTCATAATGATAATATACGTGCTATGCATCTTATGACGCACGCAACGAAGCAAAGTGTGCGAAGCCGGCACACACATTCTCGTCGAGAGTGTACGTATGAAGGTTGTAAAGTGTCTACTCTATAGGCCTAGTGCCACGACCTTAGAAGCTGTGAATGTTATCAGACAGATAGCAGTATCGACGTTGACAAACTTGTTTGTCTCATATAAGTTATAGCTTCTAAGGTCCTTGAAACCGTCTTCAACTGTGTGATGTAGTGCTAGCACTTTGGTTTCGATCTACAAAGTTGTTCTACACCGGGCCCGGTAACTACCTGGATGGGCGACTGTCTGCGGGCAGATAAACCGTGTCGTAGAGTCATGGGATGATAAAATGAGTATCAGCTTTTGGGCTGAGTAGTAACTAATAAATGGCAATTGTAAATGTTGTAATTGTAAACTAAGTTTGCCTTGATATCCATGAATTGCGAACGAGTGAAATGCAAACAAAACCAAAGTAATTTGGTAAAAGGCCGAAGCGTTGATTAGTGTTGTTACCTGGTGAATAATAAATTATCTCCTTTGTAAACAGTGGCGTAGCCAGAAATTTCAATTGGGAGGGGTCTCGTCGTCCTTTTCCTCTCCCCTTTTTTCCTCTTTTCCCTCCTTTCTTTTTTCCTTTCCTTTTTACTTTTCTTCTCTCTTCCCTTGTCCTCCCCTTTTCCCCTCATTTTTCTTGACTTAAAAGTAGGATTACCTATGTTTCAGTTATGGGGTCTGGGGAGCGCTGCGATGCAAGAGCGCTTTTTGCGCCGAAAAATCAGTAGTCCGGTAATAATCAATTGGTTTGGAGCCTAAAATGCATTACAGAATAATAGAACTGTACTTCGGCAGCGTTAACGACAAAAAGTAAAATTGTTGTCTTTTCAAGTCAGCAGCAAACTTGCATGACAAATGATTTGGTTCTAACCGCAGGAGCTGGTAGCTACGTGTCAGGAGCAGATAGAACGATGCATCGATTCGCGTCACAATGCTGCTGCTGCTGCTGATGATGATGATGATGCAACGTCTGGAAGTGATGACAGCAAGAAGAGACCTCGTGTCTTGTCTACCGTAGTCACTCCGACTGATGTCCGCAACATCTCACTTGACCGCTGAGCGGTGACCGATGTCCAGTCTCTGACGTCATCAGCTTGATCAGCAGTGACGTCACACACGTCATTTCGTCTTTCATTGACAATTACCGTTACGTGATGGTACGTTTTGTAAGGCAGAGGTGGTAAGCATTATTTCGTGATATCTATTCTATTTTTCGTACTGTTTTTTTCGAGTGAAACTATAAATTTTATTGCAAAAGCACCGTCATCATCTGTAGTAGTGAAGTTCTCAATAGCAAACTGCTACGAGCAATACAACTTAAAACTATGGTTAGGTCAACAACGATCGTTTTAAGTGATGTCGTGGTTACTGTTCTACTATTATGCTGTACTAACGCGCTTTCATTAGTTTACGTCACTGAGCAATGAACTCTTTCTGTGTTTGTGTATAATTCTGCCTAATATGTAGTCTGTTTTTGTGTGATTGTGTGTTAATGAATGCGGGCTTTCAAACAGACTGCGACGTTTTATAGAGTATTAACAAAAATATCTAAACGTTTTGTCATAGTTACAGACCAACTAGTACTGTTTTTGATTATTGTTTACTGGCAAAGTTTTTTGGACTTACCCTACTTTCGTTTTTTTGTAATATCATAATTTGATTATTCACAGTGTTAGGCCTAAAAATTCTTGTGTTTCCGGTTGCAACCGGAAAAAAGGTAGGGACCGGGGAGCGAAAAAGTTAAAAAAAAATTTTTTGGTGTTTATATTATAACGTGTTATGTAAAACAAAACAACTCATAAAACAAGTTGACACAGTAAATAGTACGCATGAGAACTGAAGTGCAGATACTGCAGCATAACAGATTAGATGTGAACAGTTTTTTTCGGGTAAAACTTCAAAAACAAACTGAAACTGCAAACATATTTTTAGGATCCATAAAAAATTAGAGACGGTAAGCTTTTTAGGGACGGACAGCAATGGAAGCACATAAATTTTTGGGTCTTATCACTATGTTTTAGTTAAGTTACATGAACAGTGCACGCACATTGATTAGCGTTTGCTTTTCTGGTCGCTGGCCTTCAGTAGGCCTATGCGTTGAATGTTTGAACAGCTTGGCAAATAAATTCCCGGCATATTATTTTTCCTGTTTTTCTACTTCATGCCAGATTGCCAAAAGTCAACTTGGCGATACTGTTGGAGCAGAAATTTTTACAGGATGTTACGTTTGACATACGGTTGGGAACGTTAAAAATGGGGTTAATGAATCTGTTCACAAATATTGATTAAGACGGAGATTATTTTCGTATTAAATCTTTTTACATGTTATTGCTGTTAAGATATCAGGACAAAGTGTAATAGACATTGAAACTAACAGCATATATTTTTCTTGTCATGTCGACCACGTTGTCGAACTTAAGTACGATATTTGAGTTGCTGTGATTCCCAGTTGCTGTCACTAACGACGCCACACTAACCGAAACACGCTTCACGAATGAAACGAAACTAGAAGAATATGTCTGCCCAGTGCCGACATATGATGCGGCTGTCCGCCTAGAGTTGCACAGCCCTAATCCTAACCTGGAAACTGAAAATTGGCACATCGGTTACTCCCATCCTGGGGAACGTTTATGCCAATTTTGGTTTCTTGTGCTTTTTTATTTTCGAGTTAGAAGCTCGTACGGGACAGACGGACAAACACACGGACGGGCAAGACTCGTAATGCGGTTTGCTGGCCGCATAATAGAAGAAACGAATGCAGACGTGTTTAAAGCAAGGCTATGTCGGAATGTTTTATGTCCAGTGCGTAAATGTCGCATTTGAGCAATTCACCGAGACACGTAGCCTACACGTATAGGCGTAGTGCTTGTGCGTCCAAGCGTTATGTCGTACGTATTAATTTTCTTCAGACCATAATGCGTATCGCACTGGCTGTTGCTTTGTATTGTTGCAAAGCGTCTTATCTCACACAGAACTTGTAAGTTGTATGCCGTACGGCTTTGGCTCGAAATGAGCTGGAACTAGAAAATCAGGGATAGGACAGCACAAACCTCCGCCGAAACGGTGATGATACGTTGATAGCCAATTAGCACAACGGACTCAATACCGCAGCTGTATGTGCATGAACCGGATCTGGATTCAGAAATCCTGGATCCGGATTAGTCCTTGGAACCGTTTGCTAGAGCTTCAACGGCTGGTCTAAAGTTTTCGCGGATGGCTTAGCGGTCCGAAGCGCTAAGACGTCTCTCGCCAGTAGTAATTTTTGAGACCTAAAAGCAGCAACTTTTACGTGACTCGTAACGACAAACGGCAAACTGACGTTTTCCCATCGAGTCACATTAGTAATTCCTATAGTGGGCCTATACGTTTATTTTGTGATTGTCACCACTGGCACCGTGACGACTGACGAGGACACGCGCACTGACGCTGGCGGCTCTGTTTGCAGCAGTGTGAGCACAACACATCGTTTGACTTTTTTTCGCTAAACCGCGGCGGCGTGGAATCTTATACCCCGTTTACAAGATGAAGCAAACGTGAAGCAAACATGAAGCAAACGTATTCAATATACAGTCATGTACACAACGTGTGCTCTAAGTTTGCTTCATGTTGCTTGATGTTTGCTTGATGTTTGCTTCATTGTGTAAACGGGGTATTAGCGGTCCGGGACTGCTAAGTTAACGGTTGGTTGCAGTCCGAGGCCTTAACGGCGGCGGTTCCGGGGACTGATCCAGATTCTAAACCGGATTGCCAGTAAAAGCTGGTTGTTTGGCAATGGCAACCCCTCCGCAAAATTTTACCAATATATGTCGGTAACTTTTAGTTGTCCAGACAATAGACAAAATTTAGTAACCAGACGGACAAACCCTACCACGTTTTATTCCTCGGCAGAGATAATGAATATAAAAGCCAACGGTCGTCTATAGCTCTTAGTGGTAACTCCTCATTGAGCTACGGAGCGTCACCTGCCATATGCGATCACCCATTGTTAAGTGTTATTTGCCACTCGATGCAGGTGAACGCTACCCATGAAATGATTAACTGTGACCGATTCAAGGGTGTGGCAGTGTGTCATATTGTTTAGGCTTCTTCGTTGGTGACGTTATCATCTTCCTCACTTCATCGATGTATAACTTCATACGTCATGCTGCAATCGCTGTGATATATTGTACAATGCAGTCTAGGTATGTGCATGTGTCATATAGCAAAATATGTGATAATTTTGTATGTGATAATTATATTCATTGTTTTCTGCTGTGATTTTTTCCAGTGCATATATGTATATACAGTTACACCGAGTGTTGATTGATGCGAACTATTATGAAAGACAAACATTTTATTCTAATCCAATTGGCTGATGATGCATATTATGAATGACTACTGTTAGCTTATTGTTGATCATGTCGTTTTTTGTAGCTTAACAATTTTTTAGCTGATAGGCGCAGTTTGCACTAAATCATGATGTACACATATTTTTGTTTTACATTGTATTGTATGGATTGGCTGGCGGCACATGAAACCTTGTAGTATGATTATTTTTGGCGTGTAGTATTTCTGACGCATGATTGTTGCTCTCCGGTTAGAAAGTTGGCGGTAGTAAGTAGTATTGTGACAGATACGTTGTGTCTAAGTTTTATACCAATTTTAATAATAGTTTATTTAGTGTTACAAGCCTTGCAACCGCAAAAACCGGTTTATTTAGCCAGAGCTGAAACTCCCACTACATCGCATCTCAGAAAACAGGCAAAATTGTTTTATCATAACTTTGTCAAATTTCAACCAACTTTGATAATTTTTGGCACAGACATGGCCAAGACGATAGAATTATGTAAGGTATACTTTTTTCCGCCTCGCCTAGTTTACGTCAACGCACTACCGTGTGAAACACAGATGCTTCAAATTGTTACATTATGTGGTAATTATTTATATCAGATTGTACACTTTTGCATCATCAATTCGACAGAAGGTGCTACGCGATTTAATAATGTTGTGGTATTAAATATTTTATGCTAAAAATAGCAAACAACAAAATAGCTGACTGATAAGCTTAAAAACGTCTAATCAATGAGCGAATGCCGTTTGATCATTCAGTCGATGATTCCGTTATCAGTCAATTTCGTTGCATCTAAATCATTGTCTTTGTATGCGGTGCCCACTTTGGACATAAATTTCGATAATTTGCAAGCAAGTCGTTATAAAAAACTTATTATAATTCTGTTAAATAGTTTACACTAAATATTATTTTGTGCTTTATTAAGTCGTTACAGCGTTTTCTTGAAAAATAACTTAACGTTATGCAACAGTTTGGAACATCTATGTTTCACACGGTAGTGCGTTGACATAAATTAGGAGAGGTAGAAAGTGAGTGCACCTTGCATAATTTCATCGTCTTGGCCATCTTCGTGCCAAAAATTATTAGATTTAGTAGAAATTTGACAAAGTTACGACACAAAAATTTTTTGACTGTTTTTTTCTGAGACACGGTGTAGGACTACTACTTTGACTTATTTACACAACAAACGACGCGTTTTTACGCACATATCTGTAAATGCATAATAGTGCTATTCTATTATTACAGTGACTTGTATTATGTTTAGTGCGCCTTACAACAACGAGTGGTTAAGTGCAATGTGATCGTTTGTTATCATGTACTATACGGCTGTGATAAAAGTTGCATCATTTCATTGCTTGCTTTTAGCAAATGTCTTCTATCAAAACGGGTTCAATCATTATTTCTCGTTATCGCATCTTGTGTGTTGATAATGAACTTTTATTATTTGTAATTTTTTTACTAAGTATATTGTTTTGCTTTCCGCTGTTTTTGTCCTGTATGGATGAGCTGTATCTGATATAGATATTGAACGCAAGCTGAATTTACGTTCAATTCGTGTGACTATTATGTATTATATCAGCTGTAATGTATGACTACACTGTGTCCCAAAAAACATCCCCGACATTTTTGACTGTAACTTAAAAACCAATTATCAGATTTTGGTAATGTTTGGTACGAATATTCCTGACACAACTTGCCATCAAATGATCATTTAGTTTTTTACCTCACCCAACGTTTGTTTCTGCACTACCTGTGAAAACAACTAGTGAAATATCACTTTTTATCCAATGCGACATGATTGCTTAATTACTTTAACGCGTAAAAACACATTTTGTTCACATTGCTGACACTTTGGCTGACATTTCATCCAGACGTCCATTTTTAACTGCCTGCAGTAAAACTGCTTGAAGTGTTGGCTCACTATGCGAACACAGGCAAGGAGACGCTTTCTCCATTCATTGGCAGCAGTATCGATATAGTTCTACTCCGGACCAATCCAGGCTGTACCAGTCGCTTCTTGACTTCACAAACAGTCCTAAACTTCATCTGGTAGACACATTGCTGCATGACAGTCAAACCTTGTAAGAGACCGGCTGTTGGGGCCCACAGATTAGAATAGGTGAAATTTATCGATGTTTTTTCATTTATTTCTAACACGTATTATGCTTGGTCTGCTTTCCCCAGGTAGTGCAAAAGCAGACATTGATGGAAACTAAAACACTTATTTAATAGCCAGTTGTGTCGGAAATATGTCTACCAAAAATTATTAAAATCTGTTAATTTTTATTTAAGTTACGATCGATAATGTCGGGGGTGTTTTTTTCAGGTTTTCTGTTTATTTTAATACATATTTCGCTTGATCTGCTTTCCCTTGGTAGTGCAGAACCATACATTGGGTGAGGTGGAAAACTGAACGGTCGTTTGATGGCAAGTTGTGTCAGGAATATTCGTACCAAAAATTATCAAAATCCGGTAATTGGTTTTTAAGTTACAGTCAAAAATGTCGGGAATGTTTTTTTGAGACACAGTGTATAATCAATTTAATTTACAGTAGGGGAAAGTGCCCTAATATGGGCATGCTCCTAATATGGGCACCGGCTGTAAAAAAATTTTTTACTAAGTACTGAATCAAGCCGTCACCTGGCGAATACAACAGAGAAACATATCGAGGGGTCATATTTATGGAAAAATTTGTTGTTAGAGTTCGTAGTATTTTCATGTTCACAGTTTTCTGAAATGCCCTAAATGCCAGAAGTTACAGATAAGATTGAATGCGTTTATTTCGGCTTCTAATGCATCATTATATAACCATGTGTTGTGTTTTATACATAAATTTTCTCTTCCTCCTCCTCCTTTCAGGATCGAACAATCATAGTCCATTTGCCCATGCTATTTTTGTGCACTCGCTGAAAACCCGTCCTGCCCGTCTATATGGGCACGGAGTGGGACCATGTTCCTATCATGGGCACAGTGCCCATAATAGGAATCCTGCTTAAAAGACAGAAAAGTAAAAATGAGGTGCCCATATTAGGACACATTACACTCGCATCTGTCTTACGTTTGTATCATTTTTAGCTAAGCAAGGCGTACTGTTTTATTTGCTGTCTGTGTTAGAAGTTGTTATATTTAGCGTTATTTTAGGAGACTTAGCTGCCTTGGTTTACTATCACAATACAGGTTGTTTTACATGTAACGCAGTTAAAATTAATTTCTATAATATTGACAATAAGAAGAATTGGGGGTGCCCATATTAGGTGAACTGTGTCTAATATGGATGGGCATTATTTACTTCGATAAATTTTTAGCTCTCGTATAATATCTGATTGTTCTATAATAGTTTAAGCAGGGACTGAGAGTAAAGTATTGCAGCAAAAATTAACACAATAGTGTGGAAATTGTTGGTGTTAGGCCAATAAGTTTTTAACTTTTATAGCATTCCCATCTTGCCATCGATGCCTTGTGTAACTTGACAAACTTTTACCGAAGTACCACCAACACTGAACATACGCGCATTGTGTATTTACCGTAGTTTTTGTTCACGAATTTTTGGTATGGGCCTACAGATTTCCTCCCGGTTTCTGTGCTGTCTGTCCTGTGAATTTCATTTTTAGTGGACATGCTGTAATTAGTACGGAGTCGCGACTATTACGCATACTTCAGTCCATAGTCAGCGGCATCGTCAGTTAAAAAGATTGGGACAGGAAGTTGCACTTTACCGACATAGGAGATAGACCTGTGGATGCTCAAAATTTTATATTTGCCCCTAAATTTCCCATACATTTCCAGCCCTAAATTCTGCATTGATTTTTCTGATAAGAAGAAAATTTTCCGATAGGCTATTTTTGGGAGGGGGCAATAGCGCCCCTTCCCCCCCCCCTGCCAAGATGCCACTGGCTATAGCGAGACTTACCTGCGACTGGTTAGTTGCATCTAGCGTTGAAAATTGACAACTGAACTAAAACTATTGCTATATATTTTAACAACACGGGGAAGAAATGACACTGTAGTACTAGGAGCGCTTAGAATGCAGTTTGCATTGCACAATGGCTTGTCTGCTTTGCTTTCGTACACTACAGGGTGTCAGGGACTAGGCTATACACGCTTCACTTCACGCTTCTCCACAGAGCATACAAGAACTAGGCGTGCATACTTGTGCGAGGGACGTTCAGTAAGTTTCGCAACTCGATGGTAGGAGCCTATATACGCCTGATAAGATTATTCACTAGGCCTATCTGTAATATCAGTAAAACGAAACGTACACTTTTTAATTACCGGCGTACGTAAACAACTCGGCAGAGAAGTGCCACAGGCACAAATGCATTGAACTCAGCAATGAGAATGTTGACAAATAGGCTGCACGCTGTTACAATGTTACAATCTTGAAGTTGGTGCGAAACTTGCTGAAAGTCCCTCGTATAGATGTCACAAGAACGCCGGTTTGTTTTTGCTGTGATATTCTAGAACTGAATTTCAAAGTGTTTGTTTGGAATTAGTTTGATTTGGATTAATACTATGCGCATTCTTGCATTGCTTCTATTGAAGTAACTAATAATGGTCATACAACATGGATAATGCAATAGACTAATGTACTAAACGCTTATCCTCTAAAGTTGTCAGTTAATTAAACATAAAATTTTGCAAGGTAAGGTGGCAACACATTTGAGATGAGGTGACAGATTAATGCCTTTGCAAGGCGACAACGAATGTAGGCCTACTATTAAAACTGTTCCATATTTTCTACCCCACGTCAACTGACAACTCAGCCTGACCATCCCCCAGGAAACAGATATCAACGCCCGCCTATGGCCCGATACGGCTCGGGATTCGGGAATGACTCCATGTTCACTGTACACATTTCATCATCATCATCATCATCATTGACAACCGTGGGCTCAATGCCCGTTGGTGTCTGACGCCATTCTTACTATCGCTGCCCACCGCTGCCTATCTAGGGCAGC
>Ga0209367_1010514_pt1 | contig 12393 bp, 7 predicted proteins | sample WorMetLIZISLAND2_FD_187412 | JGI IMG/M metagenome (GOLD analysis project Ga0209367, IMG submission 187412) | Marine gutless worms symbiont microbial communities from Max Planck institute for Marine Microbiology, Germany - Olavius geniculatus... ... | reverse complement strand
GGCTGTACCAGTCACTTCTTGACTTCACAAACATTTTTAAACATCATCTGGTAGACACACTGCTGCATGACAGTCAAACCTTGTAATAGACCGGCTGTTGGGACCCAGAGATCAGGATAAATGGAATTTGTTGACGTTTTTCTCATTTATTTTAACATGTATTATGCTTGGTCTGATTTCCCCAGGTAGTGCAAAAGCAGACGTTGGGTGAGATGAAAACTAAAACACTTTTTAATAGCCAGTTGTGTAGGAAATATTTCTGCCCAAAATTATTAAAATCTGCTAATCTTTATTCAAGTTACGATTGTTAATGTCGGGGATGTTGTTTCAGGTTTATTGTTTATTTTAACACATTTCGTTTTAGCTGCTTTCCCTAGGTAGTGCAGAAGCATACATTGGGTGAGGTCGGAAACTGAACGGTCATTTGATTGCAGTTGTGCCAGGAATATTCTTACGAAAAATTATCCAAATTTGATCATTGGTTTTCAAGTTATGGTCAAAAATGTCGGGTTGGGGATGCTTTTTTGGGATACAGTGTATATAGGGTTACTCTATCCCTCCAATTTCGTCGCTTCACATTGACGAAAGTTTCTGGATTTCATTTAATATAAAGTGGGGCCATTATTTTTCATTTCTTTGGGCATTTAGCAGCCGAACCCCAGTTAGCTTCTAAGGAGGTTTGCCCTCCTTGGCACCTGGATTCCCAGTTGTTTCGTCACGAGGCTTAAGTTGTGCTTTTGTGCCATGGAGTACAATAACGATGCACAACATATGAACACTTTACGGGATTTTAAAGTTGGTGTCACTAAACATGGTAAACCCACTGTCATTCATGGTGGCTTCGACTACTGGAGGCTTAGACAAAACAATGTTGGACGGGTCAATTGAAGATGTTTCTAGTTTTAAGGAATGAACTATATCATGTGTGTAGCTTGATGTTTCTCGAGTAGGATGAGTTTATTTGATTGGGATGTTTTTAATATTGTGCGCTCAAGATTTGGCTGGTGCATTATTTGTTGCATCTTTTGTTCGTTCGTTGCATACTAGGTTGTGTGATTTTATTTGATTATAATGATTTTATGATGATTTTAATTTTAAAGTTTAGCTTGAACATTTTCTTGATAACAATCACATAGACATTTTTCTGATCACACTCTGCGTGATCGGAATCGAGGGGGGTAATGCCGAGCGCCAAGAATTTAGCAGAAGGGGTAATTTCCGAGCGCAGGTGAATGTTTTGCCTGTTGCGAAGTTGCTCCATGGTTTTGCCAAAGGTGGCATTGGCCTGGAGTCGGCCAGGTCGGAACACCAAAATTCCGATAAAAATTCCCCAAAAATTGGGGGATGGGGCTAGGTCCCCAAATTTTGGAACTTAAGCAGGCGCTAAGGCCCCCTATCGTGCGGTGACAAAATTTCCGACAAAAACCCCTTGGGGGAGCAGACATTGGGGGTCAAAATTTGAACTTTGGTCCCGATTTTCTCAAAACTGATGAACTTTGGTCCACATCTTTTGGCACTGTTGGAAGGCACTCGTGAAGGACTACAAGCCACCCAAAGTATGTGGGCCAAAGTTCAAAAACAAAACAGTAATAAAAGGTCAAATTTTGAGAATAATTCCAATTTTCTCGAAATTAGTGAACTAAAATGTCTCATATCTCGGAAACGGTTTGGAGTCTTGACGTAAAATTTTGCACACTTCCTTGTCAGTACAAAGAGTGTCTCCAAACCAAATTTTGTAGGCCAAAGTTCAGAAACAAAAAAGTTATTAAGTTACCAAATTTTGAACTTTGGTCCCGATTTTCTCAAAACTTGTGAACTTTGGTCCAGATATTTCGGCCTCGTTGCAAAGCCCTTGGGAAGGAATACAAGACACCCAAATATTGTGGGCCAAAGTACAAAAACAAAAAGTTATGAGGGGTCAAATTTTGACGATGATTTCGATTTTTTGGAAATTGGTGAACTTTGGTCCACATAATTTGATGTTTTTGGAAAGCCCTGGGAAAGTGCTACAAGCCACCCAAATTTTGTGAGCCTAAGTTCAGAAACAAAAAAGTTATTGAATGATCAAATTTCGAACTTTGGTCCCGATTTTCTCGAAATCGGTGAACTTTGGTCCACATGTTTCGCCGTTGGTGTAAAGGTCTGGAAAAGCAATTCAAGACGCCCAAAGTTTGTGGGACAATGTTCATAAACAAAAAAGTTATGGCGGGTCAAACTTTGATGATGATTTCGATTTTCTGGAAATTGGTGAACTTTGGTGCACATATTTCGGCATTGTTGGAAAGCGCTCAAAAAGGTCTGTAAGAGGCCAAAAAATTATAGGCCAAAGTTCAAAAACAAAAAAGTTACGTGGGGTCAAATTTTGACGATGATCCCAATTTTCTCGAAATTGGTGAACTTTGGTCCACATATTTCGACGTTTTTGGAAAGCCCTAGGGAAGGGTTACAAGCCACCAAAATTTTGTAGGCCAAAGTTCAGAAACAAAAAAGTTATTGGATGATCAAATTTTGAACTTTGGTCCCGATTTTCTCGAAATCGGTGAACTTTGGTCCACATATTTCAGAATTGTTGGAAAGCCTAGGGAAGGGTTAGAAGCCACCAAAATTTTGTGGGCCAGAGTTCAAAAACGAAAAAGTTATTGGCTGATCAAATTTTGAACTTTGGTCCCAATTTTCTCAAAACCAGTGAACTTTGGTCCACATCTTTTGGCATTGTTTGCAAGACCCGTGAACGGTCTGCGGTATGTTAAAATTTTGTGGGCCAAAGTTCAAAAACAACGAAGTTATGCATCAAAAACCCTAAAATTATGGGGGGGTGTGACACTTCGGGGGCCCCTAGCTCAAAACTTCATCGTCAAACCCCCAAATTTTTTTCGCTTTTTACGAACTACTCTGGACTGGTAATTCATAGGCAAAATAAAAAATGGGGGTAACTGGGCTCGTTTTCGAGAATCCGGGGGTTAAAGTTGGAGAATCCCAAAATTCCAAAAAAAATTCCCCAAAACTTGGGGTGTAGGGTTGGGTCCCCCAATTTTGGAACTTAAGTAGGCCCAAAGGCCCCCTATCGTCCCATGCCAAAATTGCCCCCAAAAACCCTCTGGGGGAGAAGATATTAATGGTCGAAATTTGAACTTTGGTCCACTTTTGCCCGAAACTGGTGAACTTTGGCCCACTTTTTTCGGCATCTTTGGAAAGCCTTTGGGCAGGGCTACAAGCCCACCAAATTTCGTAAGCCTAAGTTCAAAAACAAAAATTTTGCTCCAAATTAACATGGGACCCCCCTCTGCCCATATCAGGAGAAATGAGCGGGAAGAAAAAGACTGTATCGGAATCGAGTGATATCGGTTAAACATTCCTCCACATTTGTCCTATACCATGCTGAACGATATACTGAAGATGATTAGAGCTGTATATGACAGTTTTTGTGATGAATCGACCGGTGTTGAATTGATCTAGTGATGAACCGTCCACGCGATGAACCGACCATGTTGAATTGACCTCTGATGAACCGGCCAGTGATGAAACGACCGGCCACTGACACCTGTACCCCACTGGGGCTCTGCACCCAAGACCGTCTTATAGGCTTGCAATTTACACAATCACCCCTAGCAAGAAAAGGCCACCTGTGCCTTTGTGTATTGGTTTTAAAATTTGTCTGTTTGTCCACCTGTGTGTCTGTCCATTTGTTACCTCCGCCAAGTAGGTAATGTTTTTCCCAGACTTTGTTTGTCCGTCTTTGTGTGTGTGTGTGTGTGTGTACAAGATAACTCGAAAAGTTATGGACGGATCTTTCTGAAATTTTGAGGGAACGTCGGACATGGCATAAGCTACAAGTGATTAAATTTCCGGGGTGATCCGGCATGAATCCTGGATTCTGGATCACTTTGGAATTTTCGTTACCATTGCGTTAAAGGGGGCATAAGCGGAACCACTGCAAAACCAAAGATGGTGACGCCACCTAGCGAATAGCATTGCCTTGGCGGAGGTACCTGCGAGCTATGATTGCTTTCTAGTTTCTTTTATCTTTATGTCTGTCTGTCTGTGTAGGTTATGTGTGGGTATGTGTGGTGATGGGTCCAATGACTGTGGTGCCCTGCGTACGGCTCATGCTGGTATCTCGCTGTCTGAAGCTGAGGCTTCTGTTGTCTCACCGTTCACTTCCAAGACTCCAAACATCTCCTGTGTGCCTCAAGTCATCCGGTAGTAATGGTAGTTGTAGTGGTAGTATTCGTAGTAATAATCCATGATGCCAAACGTCTCCTGTCAGTTGCAGTTTAAAGACAGAACAGAAGAAAATATCTCAGAAGATATACTTTTGCATATGATTTTATTGTGATAGTAATTGTAGTTGTAGTGGCTGTAGTAGTAGTAGTCGTAGTAGTTGTTGTTGTTGTTGTTGTTGCTGTTGTTGTAGCAGTAGTTTGTTGTTGTAGACAAGGCAGGGCAGCTCTGGTGACGTCATTTGGTGTATTCAAATACATGGCTCTCTACAGCATCGTTCAGTTTGTCTCTGTTCTCATTCTCTACACGGTAATTCCAACATTACTTTCTCACTTATTTATTTGTTTGTTTATTATATAGCACTGCCATTTAACTTTTTATAATAAGGCTAATGCTAAACAAATGCAAACAGATGGCAGGCCAAGATAGAAAGGCTCCTACGCAATGTTCAAATAAAAAGCAACTCTTTTTTCTTTCATAACTCAGTCGAATGACAGTAAGTTTTTATTCAGAATTTTTAGCAGATAGAGCTGACAGAATTCTAATTCAAACGTTTGAACAAAATTCGGCTGCTAGTTTAATATTCTTTGCTATAAACAGTACATGATATGTGTTTGTTTGTTAATGCTGCAGGAAGATGCACTGTTGTCTGACGTAATGTTTCTGTACATTGACCTTTGTATTACGACTGTCATTGCCGTCTTCAGTGAGTATTAGCTTACTGCTACTGCAAATTACGATGAAGAAAACAAATGGATGGCTAAGAGAGATTAATGGAGGAGACATCATTTGTTTGTCTTTCTTGTCGTCTGCAATTTTTTAGTGGGCAAAACGGCCAGGGGGCAAAATATCTTGCGGCTGAAACGTCATAGTGGTGAAACGTTTTGATACCTACTACTACTTACACTTTTACTACTACTGCACTACTACTCGTAGTGGGAGGGACTTGTGTATATAACAAGCCTGTGACTGGCTGGCTGTCATTGTAGTCGGCGGGTCTTATGTGTGTAAATAGCCTGTGATTGGATGTAATGTGTTGGATTGGTGCATGATATCGGCATTGGATTAGTTGTGTGTTTTCATAGTGGGTTGACCGGTTGATCTTGTGTATATAACAAGCTTACAAGCCTGAGCCTGTGATTGGCTGGCATTTGTTGTTGTAGGAGGGACTTGTCATAATCAGCCACTGATTGACTAGCACATTATTCTAGTGGGAGGAGCTTGTATATGTGATGAGCCTGTGATTGGCTGCTTGTGATTGTAGTGGGCGGGACTTGAGTGTGTAACAATACCTTTTGACCTTGACCTCAACTTGACTTTGACCTTGACCTGTAAAAAATAACTCACTCTGTCTTACAATCTGCTTTTTATTACTACTGCTATGTTCATAGCGGGAGCCAGTGATTGGCTGGTTGTTGTTGTAATGGACGGGGCTTGCGTAAGTGTAACTGTTCTGTGATTGGTTGTAGTGGGTTGGACCGGCGCCTATCATGAGTTGGTGAAGAAGCGTCCAAGCGGCAGTCTGGTTACGGCGGCCAACGTGACGTCACTGTTGATACACGTCGCCGTGGTGATCATTGTACAAGCTGCCGTCTTTCTTCTGCTTCAGTCTCAGCCGTGGTGAGTAGTAGGCCTGTAGTAGTAGTTGTAGTGGTAGTTGTTGTAGTTGTTGACTGCATGTGTAACTGGCCAGTGATTGACTGGCTATGGTTGTAGTGGTGTGTAACTGGCTTGTGATTGGCTGTGGTGGGTTGGACCGGTGCCTGCGTTGGATGTGAACTGTGGAAAGTTTGGGATAGAATCATTAGCAACTGCGACAGTATTCTACAGAAGTTATTGTAGTAGTAATAGTAGTAGTTGTTGTTCTAGTTGTAGTTGTTGACTGTGTCCAGGTATGACCTGCCAGACATCAGTCGTGGTAAATTTGAGGTGCAATCGATGGCAACGACAGCAATATTTTACACGAGTTGTTTTCAGTACTTGATGCTGGCCTTTGCTCTGTCCAAGGGTCCGCCGTATCGCAAACGAATTTGGACCAACTGTAAGTCGCATACTCACTACTACTACTACTGCAAATTTGAAAATTTGCATTACGGCCTATGTACACTTCAAAGCAATGTAACTCGGTGCCCATAAAAGATACATGCTAGTTGTTTGCACCAAACAAGAGGTTTGGGGGTCAAGCAATTTAATGACCCCAACCAACTCTTGTTGCCATGGCAACCAACCGTTTGTACTTAATCAAAGAAAAAACTGGCTAGGCTATAGCTCGGCTTCTGTAAGAGATGTCTTCGAGATTTTTGCATCAAACAAAGGATATATGGGCATGTTGGATTAACTGATGTCATTCAGATTTTACAGCGAGCAACATTCGTTGCCATCGTAACGAAATTCGAGGAGTAACACTAATAGCAGTAGCATGTCCCATTGTATTGCTGCTTTGGTTTCTCCTTTTTTCACCACATGGTCTCCCTGAGGTTACTTGGCTAATTTCCGCAGAACTTTACCATGTGATCGGTGCAATTTGTTGAGCTCTCCTCAAAAGTTGCAGGAGTGAGGCAAAAACGTCCCCACCATGGTCAGCCACCTTGTCGCGGTGCTGGGGCTTCGTGCACCGATGACCCAAAAGATTTATAAATTCTGGAGGGTAAGAGCCAACTAAGAGATGACCAAACCTGTGAGAACAGATTTGCTACACATTACCAGTGCTTATGTGTGCTGGTTTCGGCTTCATAGCCATTTATTTACGGCTTTATAGCCGTTCCTGTAACCTTATGGTTACATTCTGGGACGTGCATTGGGCCGAACTGATACGGCCTCAGCGTTGGGCAGGTGTAGCAGCCTGCCCACCCCGGAGGTAAGGTAAGGTAAGGTAAGGAGGCAAAAACGTTAACTTGTGGGCAATGATAGACTTTGATCACAAATATTCCCAGAACAGAAAGATATATTGGCAGTTGGAAGTCGGCGTTTCAAAGCTTTTGGCACTTTGCTAGACCGTCGCTGATGCTATTGCTACTAATACATGTAGTTCTAGTAACTAGTAGTTGTTGTCGTTGTTGCAGTGCCATTCCTATGCAGTCTGCTAGTGCTAACTGCTCTCACGCTATTGCTAGTACTTTATCCACCCGACTTCATCTCACAACTAGTCAAGGTCGGTTCTGTTATCATTTTTCTCTTATTTATTGTTGAGCTGATTATTATTGTCAGTTGTATAGTATGCTATTGACAAATATTGTCACACGCTGAACCGCAGTTCAAGGGCCGTTATATTAGCAATTTCTCGTTTTTTGGGGAATGCCAAAAATCCCTATGGAAACGAAACCCCTGACCTGATTGAGGTAGAATTTGGTTTAGTTGCTTATGTCCACAAGGCAAGCCAATATTTTATGAAAGTCTGTTGTTGTTGTTGTCACTGAGGATATAGTTGGTGTCATTGTCATTGGTTTTTAAAGTCATTCTGCATGAATCGTAGTAGTTTTAGTAGTATTGTCACATTTAGTAGTAGTAGTTGTTGTTGTTGTAGCTGGTGTCCTTTCCGTTGGTCTTCAAAGTCATTCTCCTCAGCATTGCAGCTGCACATCTCTTCATTGTCCTTATTATTGAGGTAACACAGCTTAGTATTAAAAGTGGTATTAGCGGTGGTAGTAGTTGTAATAGCAGCAGTAGCAACAGCAAAAATTATTAAAATCCGTTAACCCATCTTCGAGTTATGATGGATAGGCCCTAGTGTTGGGGGTCTCTTTTTGGGACACAGTATAGTAGTAGTATTAGTAATAGTTGTAGTCGTCGTCGGCCACACATCTCTGTTGTTTTCAGGGGTGTAGAAACTAGGGGTTTAGGTGGTTAATTGAACCGGGCCCCCGAGCTCCTGGGGCCCAAATGGTGTGACACAAAAAATAAGGGTAGAAAATAAAAAGTGAAATGACATTTTTGCACACACGATTATCCATAGCAGGTGACGTCATCTGGGAACAGAAAACGCGTCAAAACCCTTGGCCGCTACGCCTGGCGGACAAGTGGTTTGCTGCCCCTTCACAAAGCTTCGGACCTTGCAACTAAGGGGTGACCCCTAGCTTACTGCTGAATTATGGCCCCTTGGAGCCTTGCTATGCTACTGGTTGTTCTCATTATTGAGCTAACTATCACCATCATTGGATCTGTAGTAGGCTAGTCAGAGTGACCAATTATCTGAAAAACAGGAAAAACAGGAAAATGTCAGAGAATTTTACAGCTGTCAGGGATTTCAGTCAAAATCAAGGAAATGTTAGGGAAAAATTCTTTGCAGGGAAAATTTACCAAAAACTTGTCTGAAAATTGCGTCAGCACGTGGTACTCTGCGCCAATTATTTTATGCTGTTCGTTGCTGAATTTTGCTTACTTATGTTTCAGTTTATAATATATCTATGTCATACATGTATTTCAGATAATACTACGGTCAGGTTACTGGTTACCCTGGTTGAGTACCAGTTAAAATGGTCAGAAGTGCCGCGAATCGTCATGGAAATGTCGGGGAATTTTCAGGGAAATTGGTAGAGTCTGGAGAGTGGTCACCCTGAGTAGTACTAACAGTAGCAGCAGCAGTAGTAGTAGTTGTTGTTGTTGTTAGATGTTCGTGGTAGACAGCCCTGGGTTCAAATCGGTACTTCGTCGTCTGTGCTGGTGGCGGGGGGCAGCGGCTCCTTGCAGCGGGAAGAAGCTATTAATAGAACAGGTGCTTGACGACGTCAGCTGGCCGCCGATTGGTCAGACTCAGACAACCACTACTGCTACTACTACTACAACTACTATTACTGCCAGTAATGACATAGTTCAACATAACGTTGATACAAACATGACTCAGACACAGTGCTATTGAGCCTGGTCTGGTTTTTAACTTTTTATGACTCATTTGCGGCATTACCAGTGTACTTTTATCTTCGACAGAAAAACGCATTCGGAGTGCTACAGAAAGAATTTTTTTAATGAGCGAACGTAGAATTCACGTGACTGTTGTAGACCTACTACGTCTAAGGGCAGTGGCGTCGTGGTAGGGGTCCCTTACATTTCAGCCTGCTGGATAATTCTTGTCAGCAGATTTCCTTCCAAAAATACGAAATTTAGGGCAGATAAAATCTCCCATTTTGGGAAGGCACAGTTGAAATTTTGACGACGCATAATCTTTTCTGTGGGAAATTTGCAGCTGTTGAAAAATTGCAACTTCCTGCGCCCACCTTCTTAACCGACGACGCCTCTGGGCTGAATTCATACAACTTTGGTGCATCTAAGGGGATGCTTACACGCAGAACAAAAGCTGAAACAAAACAAAACTTTCATGTGATTTTATTTTAGACAGTTTTAGTTTTGGTGGGCATGTTTGGTAGTTCCTATGTCTGCTGAAATCAAAATTACATGTAAGTTTTAGTTTTCGTTGAACCCCGGCCTCTAAGTAACTTAATCATGGTTCTTCTTTTTCTCTTTTTCATCAAGAAAATAATGATGAGGCTGCTATTAGACGTCTCCATTTGACTGTTTCATGCACCATGGCCATCGCTTCATCAAACCGTATGTTTCTTTGTCTGTGCCTTGCTTTTATTTAACCCATTAGTGCCTAAATTTTCAAAAAACTTTTAAGTGATAAACATATCAACAAACATGAGCTCCAAAGTCGATATATGACTTCCAGTTATTGAAAATTAGATTATGGTCGATTCTGTTAACATTTTTACCAGTGTCCCATTTTTGGGGACGCTAGGCACATGAGGGCGGGTTAATCTCGGGTCGTCACACATGACTACAATAAAATACTTCATCAATGAAAATCTGTCAAATACTACACACCAACCATGTGGCTACTGTTTAATTACGTATAAATAACTGATTGAACAGAAAACTGTGACACAAATAATAAAATGTATGTAATTATGCATAGTAATATGCTCGAACTCCAATAATAGCTTCACAGTACACATATTGCATATCATTGCACACAATGACTAGTAAAACTTAAAGTCTACTTAGCACACAGTCACATATATTATAATACTAGTATAAAAATATACTGTCAGTTTTGCATTAGTGTCCAATTTACTAGGCCTAAGCGTCATAATTGCACATTGTGGGTTTATCTCGAGTCATCACATACGACTACAATAAAATTCTTCATCTATAAAACTATGCGATATACAACACACCAATTATGTGGCTGCTGTTTAATTACATATAAGTGACTGATTTAACATAAAACTGCAATACAAATAATATAGAGTACATAATTAGACATAATAATATGCTCGAAATCAAATAACTTCACAGTACAAATAGTGCATATTATTGCACACAATCACTAGTAGCGTAAAGCTTATAGCTAATAAGTCTATGTAATACATATAATATCAAGATAGTATAAAAGAACAAAAAATTGTCAGTTTTCCACTAGTGTCTATCTTACTAGGCGTAAATATCATAATTGCACATCTCAGGCTGCTTTGTGAAATTTAACAAAGCACTCCATATGCAGCCCAACATCGCACTTCATGCACTGTTTGCGGACTTTCTTTCCACAAACTGCACATCTTCTCTGAGTGTCATTAGACTTGATATAGTGGTCCACACCATCAATTCTGACTTCCTGTTGCACTCACAGACAGCTCTTTGGCTCGGCCTACACTTCGCCCAACTGCTGGTCGTTCCATTGCATACCGCTTATAATACTCATTGCAGATCTCACGTTGGAATTCAAGGTTGGAGACTGGATGAAACATGGCAGCAGCAGTCATGCGATATACCAGCCAGGCATTTTGCATTGCCAACTGAAGCAGGTATGAGAACAGTGGCCATTACCACTTACGAGACCGAATCATGATGCGATAGGCAGAAATGTTCTGATCCATTTGATCCACGACTCTCATGTTGCAGTTGTACTGGCCAATCAAATGTGGCTGACTGATGCATGTGGCTGACTGATGCTGATCCGACCCTTCTCAGCATCTCTGAGCAGCACCAACTGGTTCTACACTATGGCAGTTCGATGCCAAAGTTACAACACTGTTGTCATTCCATCGAACAACTATTGTTGACGACTGCGTGTCCAACTTGTAGTCGTATGTTTCTCGAGCAGACTTCTTGCGTTGCTCAACCGGCTTCAAGTTGATGGTTTGTCAGACTGCTTACTGTCCTTTTGTCTTCATTACCACTGTCTTCCTTCATCACTGCAAGCAGGATCCAGTGGTTGGGTCATGTAGATGTAGATGTCATTGCTGCATCATCTTCAAGCATACAGCACCTCATGAACTGTGTATCCACGACTTCGAGGCATCCTACATGCAAACCGACAGCAATTTATATTATAAAAGCAGCTGTACCAACTAACTAGTAGCCAATTATTGAAAATCACAAACAATATTAAGTTAATTGCATGCAAAAATATTGTTTTGCAAATGCTAGTTTCTCATTTGAATTGATTACACGAATAGCAAACCGTTACTTTTATTTACTGAATGCCCCTCCCGTTGATGCCTAGCGTCCCCAAAAATGGGACGCCAATTCAGTACGTTGTCAAAACATCAAAAACAAATAAAGAGTAATGTCGAATAAAACATAGCAATTGAATCACTCACCTTAATGAGAGCAATTAGTTTTCAGATCATTAAAACGCATAATAACCTTCGAAAATGATAGCAAATATTAAGCGACTTTGTTTATGTTTACAAACGCCAGGTTGCCAATTCTGCCCGTCCAAAGTCACACAAATTACATTTTAGTGTCACAATTGTAGCCCAAAAAGATGCGCAATAAACCTATCGCCTTCTAGTCACAACATAAAATATACTAAAATGCATAATTAAAATTTTACAACAGCTTATTCTGCTGTCCCATTTTTGGGGACGCTAGGCACTAATGGGTTAATCATTCAACTTACTGTAAATCTGTTGTATACTGTATTACACTGTGTTTCAAAAAAACTGGCACCCTTTTTATTTCTTTCAGCACTCAAATGATGATCAATTTACACGAAATTTTTACCAGATGTAGCTGAAGAAATGCTAATTCAAAATATATGGACAAAATATGGCTGTTAGTTAAATATTCTTTGCTAGTTGTGATGCAATGCTGACGTCATAGCGTGGCGCGAGTACAAACTGGTTTGTCACAACCGGTGCTGTAAGTTGCTGAATAGCTGCCCTGCATTGATGG
>Ga0209367_1010513_pt1 | contig 12394 bp, 8 predicted proteins | sample WorMetLIZISLAND2_FD_187412 | JGI IMG/M metagenome (GOLD analysis project Ga0209367, IMG submission 187412) | Marine gutless worms symbiont microbial communities from Max Planck institute for Marine Microbiology, Germany - Olavius geniculatus... ... | reverse complement strand
TTCTGAGGATAGGATGGACACAAAAGGTCACTAATGAAGAATTGTACAGAAAGATTCAATTGGCAGAAACCCTACTGCAGAAAGTGATACAGAGAAAGTTGCGCCTCTTCGGCCATATCTGCAGAACGAACGACAGCAGAAAGATAAAGACCCTGGTGTTCGGAATGATGGATGGTTCAAACAAAAGAGGATGGCCTCACTGAGAATGGTCAGATGACATTGAGCAGTGGTGTGGGGCAACCGTGCAGGAGTTAAGCCACGCTGCCCTAGATAGACAGCGGTGGGCAGCGATAGTAACAATGGCATCAGACACCAACGGGCATTGAGCCCACGGTTGTCGATGATGATGATGACTGGAGAATCACCTGCCATATAGGATCACACACAGTATTACTTGCCACCCAATACAGGTGCATGCACCCCATCTTAACCCCAGCCAAAAAAACTCATAGTCAATATACCTACCATCAAGGGACAAAAGGCTGAGTTGACCTGGTTTAATTACACTTAATGTGTGGGTGTTTGTCTACCAGTACAACACAAAGTACCAGATGATGAACAATGTAAAAATCAACATGAATAAAGTATACTAGCGTTAAACTATGGTACAATTTTCAATGCTTCAACACTACTAACACTAGAAATAAATCAACAAGCTATGACTGTTACCACCAATTTTAAAACGATGCTTATGCGGTTGCACGTGGCATGCTACTGCACAGTCTTCGTGCGAAAACATTAAATTTGGCGTGCTGCAGGGCTCTGTCTTGCGAATAATCACATGGATACAGCCAAAAGCCTAATCCGCAAAATTTCCCAAAAATTTGCATAAGATTCTCCTAACATCTTCCTAAGTTCTCTCAAAGTCAGCACATCAGTTATGCATGTTTTTCATATTTTCTCAAGTTTTGCCTACAATTTCTTTGCAAATTGCATTTTCCATAAAATTTTACCAACTCTGGTAATTTTCTAAGTTCTACTCAGATTCAAATTACAAACCCTTGTAACTTACATCATGGACACCACTTTCGTTTTAACAGTTCAGACTGATTGCGAGTGTTTTCTACAGGGTGGGCCATAAAAACATGGCACTTTATTTTATCCATATCTTCACCAATTAATGACCGATTTTCAAAATTCTTTCACCAGCACACTTTGCAGACAATTTGCAATAATGTGATTATTATATATTCCACACACGTGAATGCATCTCTACACTACCTTGCGAAAGATGAATGAAATATGCATGTATAACAATAATAACAAACAAACATTTTGGTAAAGTTAAAAAAACACTTCAGATCAACATTGTGATGAATGATCTGTATAACACTAGACTGTGTGGGTCTAACACAGTCTAGTGTCATACGGATCATTCACTGCAATGTTGGTCTGAAGTGTTTTTTTCATTTACTTAAATGTTTGTTATTATCGTTAGGTTTTCTGACATTCATGATTCATAAGGTAGTGTAAAGATGCATTTACGATGTGGTGGGATATATAATAATTACATTATTGCAAATTGTCCGCCAAGTGTGCCAGTGAAAAAATTTTTAAAATCAGTCCATAGTTGATAAAGATATGGACAAAAATAAGGTGCCACGTTTTTTTACGACTCACGATGTACATGTAGTTACAAACAGAACTGTCCAGATAAACAGTAAACAATGATACCTCACGTCTTATCTCCATCTGAGTGCTCCAGTTGTCAACAACATTCTGCTGCTGTCTAAGGGATTCCAGCTACATAGCAAAACATCACAACAGAGCAGAATCACTAGGAAACTCAAAGACACAAAACTGATCTCTTTCAAAATCATTGCCAACTTGTGACAATTTATGGCCGTTTTTGGCTAAGATAGAAAATCGTGGCTGATGAAGGTACTTTGGACCTGAAAATTGAAGTAGATGCCACATTTATTGCAAGAACAATAGTGAGTGAGTAGGGTTTAACGTCCCACCTGACACAATATAGGTCATTTCAGGGACGACCTTTCCAGGCAAAATGCATGTACACATCATAACGAAATAATCTTTACACAAAGTTTAACCTTTATGGGACACAAAACTCAAAAGTTCAACCTAAACCTAAAATTGTAAGAACTGCCAATCCAAAGTGTGCATATGTAACAAACAATAATAGCAGTTCTGAAAATTGACATAGGTGCCAGAACAATAAGCTGAACCCAAAGCTCAACATACAGTACACACTGTTGTTGTATTTACACAGTCTGCCATCACAAAAACCAGTATTAAAAGTGTTGAAATAAAGATGGGTGTAGAGGCCACAAAACATTGAATATACGACACTGCCAGACACGCTGGATGCTGCAAGGATACTGGATACACATTACACAATGCTACTTTCAGCAAAGAATGCAATACCAGTACTCCTTCAATGCTTCAAAGCTTTAGTGCCACAGATGAAGCAATACAGACAGTACTGCATCTGACAAGTCCCATTCAATTATTCCCCCAAAAATATCATCTGAGAAAATTTTTGGGGCATGACACAGTAATAACAGTTGTAGAGAAATGCAACAACGACAAACAACAATATCCAAATATTCTACACCGTGTCCCAAAATTAGCAGCTCCGCTACAGATTAAGTTAACTGTAAAATCGTTAATACCTGACAGATTTTTACAAAAATGTGAAACATTCATAAAGACAATCATTCTGAACTAGCATTTAAAGTTTGAGCTCAAAGTGGCCACTTTTGGCTTTGATGCAAGCTCTTAGTTTAAGGCAGGTACACACTGCTTGATCTCTTTGTCAATAACAACGTATTAAACGTAAGCTTAATATAAACAAACTCTGATGTCATAATGACATTACACTAAGCACACATGGCAAAGTGCATACGTCATAATAGGTATGATGGTAACTAATGTTAAGATAATGCAGTGTATGATATTTTGTTGAAATCCACGATCTACAAACTGAATTATGTGTGTTTAAAGCAGGCAGCTGCTAAGTTTGTGACAAGGTGTACATATAATGAAGCATCACAGTGCCATGGAAAGTGTGCCAGGAAAATGTAATTACTAACAATGTCTCAAGACCTTATCCAATACCAGCATGTTGCTGGATTTGTTTCACTGTGAATCAGCACACAACATTTGAGCCAAGCTAGGCCAAACATTTTAGACAAATTAATACTAACTATCAATAAGCACTACTGCTAGTAAGCACTACCAACTCATGTCAAATAAAAATGGTCAATATCAATCACTATTTCTCATTCGTCTGCAGTTTGGTAACAGAATACACAAACAAGATGCAGCATATATGCTGCGCCTGGGCACGGACCTGCCTAACGTCAGAACTGTTAGCACGCCAGTGTTCATAAAGCTTTTCCTCAGCAACCTGCCACCAACACAACAGCATTAGATGACAAAGATGGCAGAGAATTTTTTTGGAAAAATGCCAACAGAAACAGAGAGAAAAATGAATTGCTAAAAATAAAATGGGTCCACAGCAAAAACATAACACCTGACTACACGTTTAAAAGTTAACATCAAAGTTAACAAAGGCAAAGTCAGCATATCAACATAAAAATTAAATCATAGTATTTCTCATCTTTATAAGTTCATCTCAATTTTTTAACAGCAACCTGTCAACCACCTTAATAGTGTATGTATCAAAAGAATCTTTAAGTTTTATATTTTTACTTGCATGTAATACTAAATTTAGAGAAAACAACCAAAGTAAGATGTATATAAATCCAAGTATATAACACTGACAACTACTTATCAAACAAAATAATATAAAAAACATCAACAAACAAATTTTAATAAATAATGCCTTCTAGAAAATGTAAAACATAAAGATACATGCTGCAAAGTGCAAATATGGTGAAAAAAAATCATATTGAGAAAACGATGAACACCTTCTTCCTTTTCTCTTCTCGTGCACTTCTCAACTGGTCACAATGAGCTTTGCGTTCGGTCAGCTGTCCGTACTGGTCAACAGATAAGTCTTTCAATTCCGCCTACAGATCGCAGCCGCATCTAGTTCAATAAACCGTGTAAATCCAGCAACACAAAAAAATCACGATAACATCTTTGGTTATCATTCAGTAGCTATTTGGCTGTGATGACAGTTATGGTGCCCTGCTGCATCTATTTTAGAATCCGGAACCAATAATAAACCATTTGACAGATCCCACACTCTTTATGATAACATTTCAAAATACTTGTTAAGCTGTTAGCAACTGTTGCAGTTATTGCTGCTCCTGTTTGCTGAGCACTAACTGCAACATTAGCGGTGCCCTAGAAAATTCTGCATGTGACATAAAACTAAACTATGGAACTCGCAGTGCACAAAACAAGAATGCTTACATGAAGCTGCTCTCGCTCTTCGGCCAATAGATCAGCAAGTCGTTTGCGTCGTTTCTGTAAATTCAACAACTTTGCATCTTTCTCCTGAAGTGCCTTGTAGGCATCCATACTGCAATGTACATACAGAAATAACTGCTTCTTAGGACTAGTGTAACAGCTCATTTCTACACGTGTCTACCAACATCAGAAGGCTGCAAACTGTACAGAACTCACTTGCTCGTATAGTGCTACCAAGCAACCGTCATCTGTCGTCAGTCAACCTTTTACATGAACTCCATTTGTTACCCATTCACTCATGTATCACCTTCAAACTGGCTAGTATTACCTATAAAACGCTTTCCACTAATCAATCCATATACTTGAGATCACTACTGAATCAACATACACCTATTCGAACACTACGCTCTGCAGACCAGCATCCTCTTGACAGGCCACGCGACAGCACAGACTTCGGCAAAAGAGCTATATTGTACAAAGCTCCCAACATTTGGAATAACCTCCCTCTCCCAGTTAAAAACTCCACATTCAACATTCAAACGTAATCTCGAAACTTATCCATTCAGTTTAAACGATAAATAATAACCACAGCCCATCACTACCCATCTATCAACTGCTGGTGCCTCAGATTCAGCTTGCTGATATTGTGCACATTATAAATTGCTGTATTATTAGAATGATCACTACATCTATGATAACACAAGAAATATTATTAGATTGTGACCAATCTAATGTACTCCTCGCACGCATCATTTTCTTTTGTATTCTTATAAGAGCTTTTTCATTCCTTTCGGCTTGTATTAGAAACTCAGCATCTAATTGAGACCCATTTAATATTATACTAATAGTAACTGGTGTCAAGGTCATTATTGGAAATTGTCTCACCAAAGTTCATAAAATATTGCCCAATTTTAAAAATTGAAAAAAAAATTTCAATAATAGTTCATGACGCTAGTTGCCATTTGTCTTGTTATACCTCAACGCATGCGTCTATCTGGCACCATTACGAAGATATGGCATCTCAAAGATAATGGGGCCACAACCTTGAACTTTTCAGGTCATGTGACATCATCGGTCATGTGACCATTTGACTCCCGGAGGTCAACTCCCTATGGGTGGTCCATAGTGACCATGCATCTATGTGGCACTGATATGGAGATATGGCCATTTGAAGTTCTTCCAGGAAGGCTCTTCCAGGAACAGAGGTCGAACGTCGGTCCTCAATATTACACTGATTTCATATACTCCTCTTTGCTACATTAAGAACATAGTGCGAGAAGAGTAAAAAAAGTAAACGATGGTGGAATGACAGCAGTATGAAATAGATAACCTTCCATACCATAAATGTGCTATGTACAAATCTGCATCACACATTAAAAACCAGTTGTAACAACCCTAAAAATGGATCCTTGCAAACTAAGCTAAGCTTGGAGTAATTCCGAAAATGAGCTCATTAAAAGGAAATACAAAAGTAACTGCCGTAACTTCTGCATACTACGTATGTTCTAACCTGCTTTGAAAAGACTTTTGCGATTCCCACGCAGTTTTCTTATCTGCTTCTGTAGTCTTCTTTGAAAAATAATCAGAGGTATGATTCCACATGTCACGAAAGCTGCTTTCTCTAATGCGACGACTAATCATTTGTGACTCGAGAACATCACGTGGACGTGCAGAGTATGTAGGCTGCAGATGTGGCAGTGCCATTGTGACTCCAGCAAGTCTCTCCCCAGTCTCCAGACACCTACAGACATAATCAACATCTATATACCAACAAAGTCTGTAGTACCAAGTATACAATGCCTTCGCAGCAGTCCTGCACAGAACACTTGCCGTACAGTGCATCCTGCATTACTCAAACAATTTTGAGTCTAAGCAAAAAAGTTTGTTTCAAATACAAAGCCATCATCACAAAAACTGGTAATAGTAGTGCTGTAATGTAATATATTAAAGTTGTAAATGTGATGCTATGAATTTGTGGGCACTTAACTATGACGACACCATTTGGCAGTCTATTCAATGCGTCACAGCTTTCTCACTAAAAAAACAAAATGACAATGTTTGTACAGAACTTACTATTATTTTGATGTTATCAAAACGCTACTACTATGAGCAAATGTCTAAATACATGACGAAAATTCAAATATAACTCCATTGCTAATGTAAACAAATCACCGGAAATAGTAAGAGAAGTCACTAGAGCTTTTCTCATCAAGAAGTAACAGTTTTGTGCCTTCTCTCCCATGAGCTACGTTACGTTACGTCTACTGGAAAGTTACGAATACGTTACGTTAAATAAATATAAACAATATGGCTGCTGCAGTTGTTGTTATTGTTAATTTGAAATTTCATTAGTTTTTGAATTTGTTTTGCTGAATTATAAATAATTTGTATTTTAGCATGGCATCTCAGATTGATGTTGCTGTTTGAAACATGCCGGCTTGCAAACTATCGGCTAAAGTCATTCCAGCAGTTTTTGCCTGGACTGTACTGATTTGTTGTTCTGCAATATTCTTTGCTTGCGCGTATGTTTCCTTGCTATCTTCAGAGAACTGGCTGTATTTATGTGCTAGGCATAGTCGCAACACTTCATCATTTCATAAAACTGCGTACAGAAATTCATCATTCCAAGAACGTGGATTTGGATATTTAGTCGGCAGGGCCCCCAAACTGGGGCATCGCACCGACGGGCTGTGGTGTGCGAACAACTTGCCCAACGTTGTTACTTGAGAGTGCAGTGGTTAGTGATCGAACTTCCGACCTCGTAGTCATTGGGTCCGACACGCTAACCACTAGACTACCAAGTCAGACCAGACTGGACGATGGTAAAAGTGGATGTGTGGATGTGGCAACGGGTAAAAGACAGTTGTCGATGCGTAGGAGATCCGCCTTTTGTCCATCGTACTCAGCCATGCCTCTGGACCAATAAGCGGTGCATAACCGTGTATTAATTTGGGGCTTTTGGGCACCAGACGTTTGGGTGTCATGCTTTTTTGTGACTGGCACGTTATCAGGGGCATTATCTAGGGAGGCTAGACGGGTCTATGAAGCCAAAGGATTTAAAATTTTATTTTTTTCCTGTAAATCATACCTTTGAAACACTGTTAATGCAGTAAAAACAATACATTACGTAGACTGGGACCCCCCAAGGATTACGGAGACCCCCAATTATTTACTGAAATAATGCCGCTGCACGTTATATTGAAATTACCATACTTTGTATATCGTTTGAGTTAAAATCGTAAGTTGGCAAATCTGGGTTTACAATAGTGACTTTCTGCTGCACTTAGTAGTCATCCTTATCGTCATCCGTTGTCGTTCGTTGTCGCGTGACGTCACGTACTGTAGGCCTACGTTGTCGTCGTGCATTGTCATGCATCGTCATCATCATACGTCGTCATCCCTCGTCGTCATCATGTATTGTTTCTATGCATTTTAATTGTCACATGTTGAGAGTTGACATGACGCTTCTGCCGCTTCATCGTGCGCTCTTGTGCGTCGTCGTCATTGTATCTTGCCGTTGTGCGTTGTCGTCGTCAAGTGTCCAGACATTTTTTCTGAGTAAATGCTTAGACGAATTCGGGATCAGGAATTAGGCTATTGTCTAGGCCTCTGCAGAGTGTGAACTGTGAAGAAATTCACAGCGGCAGACTTCAAATGACTGCCGCCTATAAAGCGTACGCTGAGCAGTTTACAGAGCGAATGTTTGAAAAACTCAACAAATTTCATGACCGGTAATGTACGTGACAACTGTTATCCGCACATTCGTCTTTTACCCACACATCCGCACTTAGCATCCGCAAATTTTAACCGCCTTTTCTTTTACCCGTTGCAACATCCGCAGATCTGCACATCCGCTTATTACCCATAGCCCAAGATTGTCGGTGTGATGCCCCAGTTCTGGGGCTTTGCCGACTAACTATCCAGTGTTAGTTAGCAGTTGGAATACTGCAGGCTATGGTAACTAGAACTTTCGTTTCCACATACTTTCTCTCTCGGAAGCAAAAGTGCACCAGCAAATTTCATTCACTGGAACTTGCTCCCAGGAGTTGGTAGATGGTGGGTCGCAAAGTATTGATCATTGATCAGTACTGATGAGGGAATATTTAAATTATATTTAAATTTGATTGCAACTATTGTCATAGCAACCAGCTCAGCAAGATGGTGTTGGCCCACCATTCTGAAGGATCATCATTTAGGTTCAGGATTAGTGTTAGGTTTTGGGATTTGGCATCAAGTGTGGCAAACCTGGACCTTCAAGACATGTGTTTCTCAATATTTCTGCTTTTGTTTTTATTAGGGTTAGAATGATATTAGCATTATGATATCTGGTGTTGTCCAATATTTGCTAGCACTGGGTTGTATTGGGTACTGGGCAGTACTTTTCTGGGCTCCAAGCCTCCAATACCAATACTGCCCAATGAGTTCTAAGTGCTTACCGGCCATCCTGTGCCTGCCATTGACTGCTGTCCTGCAGTGAAGATCAAACTGGTACAACATGGCCACAGGCTGAGAGGCAGTGGACAAAGTGATAGAACATTGCACCCTTAAATGGTTGGCTGAGCACAGGTGCTGGTAAAGCTGACGGAACAGATCCTGATGCTGCTTAGTTGATACCGTTGGGCTAGCACGGTTAGCATAACACACTTCACTTTTCATGTCTAGCTCTAGGACAAATGGCAGGAAGCCATTATTGGCATTGGCGTTGGGTATTCATATCGGCAGGACCCAATAATATTGGGTATTGGGTACTGGGTAGCGTTTTTGGTATCATTCTAACCCTAGTTTTTATGATGTAACTCTGATCTCATGTTTTGTATAAAAGCAAAAGCTTTACGTCCATATTTGGAACTTTCATGCTTAGGAACTTTTGCAGTGAGTAAAAGTGGATCACGTGTAGTCACGTGTTACGGATCACGCATAGAGTAATAGCTATTGTGTATCTAGTTTATTTAGTTTATTTATAAGTCCAGCAAATGTACTTTCATTTAGTAGTAAGGCTCGTATTTATGTGACTGATCTTGGCAGTGTTCAATGTAGACAGTTTTATGTTTATGTGCACAGGCTGCCTTATCTTGCTGTTGAATACAGTGCCACAATTCCTGTCTACATCTCACTTCTGACACTGTTTGTTGTCACTAATTTTGGTCTTTCAACATTCATGGATCCTGGTGCTTATCCAAAAGGTCGGTAATAAGTTAATGATATTTTCTTATACACGTGTATTATTTTACGTCATTATGCGTAAGTTCCACAGCGATACAGCAATGATGCAATATGTATTATAGTAGTTTGACTTTTTTAGTGATTGGTGCATTTCTGTTGTTATGTTTTTGGCAAGGTAAGATTTACCCATGCTAATTATGTTTTTTAGTGCAGAATGCTTTAGTTTGGTATTCATAATTTATAATTAATTTCTTCGTTACATTGTAGCTTCTGATGATGAGATAAAGGCGGAAAATGGACGAGCTGCGCCATTGTTTAAAAATGTTGACATACGGGGAATGACAATGCGTATGAAATGGTGCACAACTTGTCTCATGTATCGGCCGCCGCGCTGTTCACACTGTAGTGTTTGTAACTCATGCATTGAGGTCAGTTAATGTTACCATTCATTTTGTCTTCACATGTTTATGATGTATATGCTAGCAAAGTTGCAACATGTGTTGATTGATTGAAAGTGTCTTGTCTACGTGTGAGTGGGTTAACATTAGGTGTTGGATTATTTGGTTAAATATTCGGAGGTTGTTTGCTTTGTGTCTAATGTTGGCAAAATGTGAAAAATAAAAAAGATCTCACAGCTGTATCACCAAGAGTTACATTTTCATCGGAAGCATAATGCTGCAGCTGAGTGTGACTGGTTTTGTACCATGTCATCAACTACAATGGGGATTACATCCATAAGTTGATATCATCGATCATCAACAACGTGCCACTAAGATATGGTTGGACAAAATGCGCCTATGGACGCCACTTGACTTATTCTATTGGACCATATTGGCAATATCAGACAGACAGATCTATGAGGTGTGTAAGGCAGGAGAGTTTTCATATGTAAGTATCACCCTGACTGATAGTTTAGATGCCCCTCTTCCCCTTCCCTCTCCCAACTCTACTTCTTCTTCATCCCCATGCACAACAGATTGCAGGGACTGGGTGAGAGGAAGGGGGCAGCAGAGCAGCTGACCTCCTTGCACTGCTGATAGGTTCTTTCACTTCAGCTGCTGCTGCTGCGGCTGAATCAGCCCTCATCTCACAGTTAGTGTGCTGGTCTTATCTATTGTCTTATCCTGTCTGCTCATGTTAGCTGTAAGCACTTTTTAAGTCAAACTGTCAGTAGCAGTGCCCAGGGCATGTTTGCTGCTGGCACTGCATCAGCTGCTGCCTGTTCCCTTCCTACCATGCTCTGTCTTCCCTGTCATGGTGTCATAGCAGTCAGAAACTGTCCAAGCAACCACTGTTGAAAGTCAGATAGCTCATCCTGCGCCCCTCCCCCCAACCTCCCTTGTTCCCACTTGCCTTCATGGTCAGTCTCAGTTGGTCTCGTATATCCTGATATCATAATATCGTGATATGAATTGCTACGATAATCATTATCGATATGAATTTTTTGCCACGATATAATTCCTAATCTGCAAGGTGTCGTGCGATGTGTGTTGAAAGTTTTGCATTTCAAATAGAATGCAAAAAAAACTTTGTCGCTTAATTCTAGCTGTGGTAGTTGCATACGATCAAACAGAAATCTGCATTAATCAGGTTCTTATAGGAGACAGTCAGTTAACTTTATATTTACAATGTCATGTGTTTGGTGGCAGACGTTTGACCATCACTGTCCGTGGGTGAACAACTGCATCGGCCGTAGCAATTACCGATTTTTCATTCAGTTTCTCATGTCTCTTATTGTCGACATCATTAGTGTTGTGGCTTTCAGTTTGCTGTACATCTTGGACAACAGCCGGCCGTTTGCAACAGCAAATAACATCTTGCTGTATCCTTTACTGATATGTTACTGTCTGCAGTTGGTTAGTTACACTTTGCATCATCTTTATCCATTCTGATTGTTTGCAGTTTATTGGCAATGAAATGTAGAAAACCAGAGTAATCCACACTGCGCACAAACTAAACATGAGTACTGAGTAAGTAATTAAGTTAAGTTAGTAATTTATGTAGTTTATCAACTATGGTAAAAATAACTTTCAGTGCACTTGGTATGGTAGTAGTAATTTGTAATTTCTGCCAATTTTGCCAATAATATTAATCTTTTAGTATTAATATCTCACTTGGTCAGTAGTGGTAAGTAGTATTGTTTAGCAGTTGCATTGCATGCAGTGGACTGAAATTGATTTGAGTGGGGTATTTAACCACAATAGATGAAGCTGTTGACATTCTGCAGTGTTTGTTCTTTGATATGCAGTGAATTCAGGATGATAGTAATGATGGTTGCTGGGCTGCTTAGTATTCCTATTGCCGGTCTGCTGGGATTTCATATGGTGCTGATTGCTCGAGGCTGTACGACCAATGAGCAGGCACGTAACATCTGCGTTCGATGCTGTTTTGAATTGTTGTGCATACAGGTTTACTTAGTTTAGCCGTGTTTGGAAGAAAGGGTAATTCTGTTCAATTTTTACGTGCGAAAGCAGTATGCTTCGCGCGTCTTTGCCATTGTCTGGGCGTCCGTCCGTCCGTCCGTCACACTCGTGAGCTGTATCAAAACGGTGCAAGCTAGAGTCACGAAATCTTTACTATGGGCTGCCCCAAGGTGTCTAGTTTATCGTGACAAAATTTCGTGCCACTGGGTGCGGGGGTTCTACTCGAACGAGGGCGTCAAAGAGGGGTACCCCCTAAAAAGACGTCATTTTGCCGTTATTGGCTTGAATAATGTGAAAACGGTTGCAGATAGGTACATACATGCTGCTTATCGTAACAAGCACCGGTGACAGGCTTTTGGGATTTATCAACATCGATGACCTTAAACCCCTCAAAAAGGGGTTTTTAGTGAATTTTTCGCAATTTTTGGATGCAGCGCACATTTCAACACTGAATTGCGACGAAATGG
>Ga0209367_1010511_pt1 | contig 12396 bp, 10 predicted proteins | sample WorMetLIZISLAND2_FD_187412 | JGI IMG/M metagenome (GOLD analysis project Ga0209367, IMG submission 187412) | Marine gutless worms symbiont microbial communities from Max Planck institute for Marine Microbiology, Germany - Olavius geniculatus... ... | reverse complement strand
TGTGGGACAACCCTGCAGGAGTTAAGCCACGCTGCCCTAGATAGGCAGCGGTGGGCAGCGATAGTAAGAATGGCGTCAGACACCAACGGGCATTGAGCCCACGGTTGTCGATGATGATGATGATGAGAGCTAGCTAGCTAGCTATAGCGCATATTAGCTATGGTAATTCTGTCTGTCTGTCCGTCCGTCACAACCCGGTGCCGTTTCAGAACCAGTAGAGACAGAGACTTTGGGTTTTCATTATATGATAGCTTAGTGTCTCTAGTATTTCGCGATAAAATTTCATGTAACTGGGTGAAAGGGGTCCCCACGAACGAAGGAGCGAAAAAGGGGCACCCCTCCTTAAAAAACGTTACTCTACCGCTATTGGCTAGTCTAACGTGAAAATGGTTGCAGATAGGCACAGACATGCTGCTCAACATAACAAGCACAGGCAACGAGCTTCTTAGAAATGTCAACATCGTTGACCTTGAATGACCTTGAACTCCCAAAATATTAATTTTAAGTGATTTTTTGGCAATTTGTGGCTGCAAAAGAGTGAATTGCGATGAAATGAATGGAGACAGACCAAAATTATCTGCGAACAAGAACTGCCATGGGCTCTCGCGCGTCTCATGAGCATTAGCTCAGATTTCTTGTTAAAACAGAAAAAATCCTAAATCTGTTTTGTTGGATATTTAATTCTGAACATTTTCTTCATGATGACGTCATTATTGTGACGTCATCTGTTAATAAAACACAGACAATTTGTGTATTATTTTCTCCACCAGCATTCTATCATAACTCACAAATGACAAACAGCATAGGAGCGAGGAAAAATGAAGAAATTTAACAAGTTAATGACACATCGTTAATTGTTAAACATTATTGTTTTATTTTTCAACATCGTCCGATTTCTGTCCCATCTGTCACCAACCTTCTGAATTCCCGGTGCAAAGATCGATGTTGGCTGCAGCTGTCCAAGCCAACGAAGAACGACTGATTGCACCTCGGTACCTGATGCAAATTTCTGCACACCTAGCATTTTCTTCCACCAAACTTGTTCTGTTGGCTTCATAAAACCCTTGTCGCCATACACTGGATGCATCGCAGAGTAAATCAGATTTGTATCAAGCTTTTTTCACGCACAAAAAAACAACAATGGCACACTGTTCATTACGGGGCAATTTTAGTGCAAATGTCGTCGTATTTAATGTTTATAAATGACGTCACAGTGACGTCATCTTCACATAACTCACAACTCGCATTCAGAATTCAATTCTCTACAAAACATATATTTTAGATTTTACTATTATGAGAATTAACGGAATGGCGCCATTTCATGTACTTATTTATTGAACGATCTCTGCATTGTAGTGCATATCGTGATAGTGACACGAACGAAACACCGCAACGGAATGGAAGGCTGAGGGTGAACGATGGAACAACAACAACAGATCTTGTCTGTATATACAGGGTGGGCCAAAAAAACGTGCCACTTTACTTTTGTCCATATCTTCGCCAATTATTGACCGATTTTCAAAATTCTTTCACTGACACACTCTGCAGACAATTTGCAATCATGTGATTATTATACCTGGTGGCACAAAAAACGTCCTGAACATTTGCATGCGTTATTCAGCCGAATGGTCGAAATTAATCAGCTCAAAAGCATTTATGTAATGAGCAAACATCAACGAATATGTGTACAAATTTTCGCCTAGAACACTTCGATATTAACCGCGATACAAACAAAATAGTGTTACACGCCATGAAGTAATTTTTGCAAGCGGTTCATCATTTGCATTGCCGCTTGTACGCAGGCTATGTCAAAATGTCACACTAGGCCGAATCATCAGTAACTGATCAGCAGAAAAAGTGCTGAATAGATCCTCTATTCTCTTTTGCCACTATGCTAGACATGTTTCCCATTGCTATACGGCTTTTTTGATTCTGGCTGTCTGATGGCACATCATGCCATTTGTCTGAGATAACATTCTGAAGATCTTTGAGTTTGCAAATGGTTCACGCCTTTCTTCGCAGACAAGTTGTTGCAAGGTATCCCAAACTGAGTATTATAGTGGATTCAAATCTGTTAAATGCGGTTTCCATTCTTGTGAGCTGACAAAATTGGGCGTGTTGTGTTGAAAAAATTTTGTGAGTTGCTTTGATGCGGTGTGATGGAAAGCTGTCTTTGCATAATGAAATTTTTAACTCGCCTTACATCAATAAGCGACATTCAGTGGTGTCATAAGTGAGGTCAGTGAAATTTATAACCAAGTAAGAGTACATATTGGTCTAAAAATATGCAAAAAAAATTTATCTCCGTGAAGTATATGCGCCATTATAGTTATGCAAAGTTCGGGACGTTTTTTTAGCGCCACCCGGTATATCCCACCACAGCATAAATGTATCTCTATGCTACCTTGTGAAATATAAGTGAAATATACATAATGTTAATAAGAAACATTTTCGTAAATAAAACAAAAAAAAAACACTTCGAACCAACATTGCAGTGAATGATTTGTATGACACTAGACTCTGTGGGTCTAACACAGTCTAGTGTCATATGGATCATTCTCTGCAATGTTGAACTGAAGAGTTTTTATCATTTACCTAAATGTTTGTTATTATCGCTGGTTTTTCTTACATTTATCTTTCACAAGGTAGTGTAGAAATGCATTTACGGTGTGGTGCAATACATAACTACAACAGTATTTCAAATTGTCCGCAAAGTGTGCCAATGAAAGAATTTTAAAAATCAGTCAATAACTGGCAAAGATATGGACAAAAGTGGCACGTTTTTTATTGATCCAGGTGTATATAAAATCACTCTACAGTTCACACAGACAACCGAGAGATCCAAACAAATGAACAAACAGGCAAACAAACAGTGGTGCTCAACATCAACTAAACTGGAAAGAAACGTACGGCGTCCGTCCGCCTACAGGCTGACTATCACCTGAACCTCATCAGGTGGTTGATCAACTGGGCTCGGTGGCGGACTTGCATCGTTAGCGCCGGCGACCATATCATTGCCGTTGTAGCTCAGCGTACGAGAACATCTCTGACACAGATCGGCATAGTCGCCGGGTGACGAGTTGTTGGTGGGATGCAGGAAACAGACAAGAACGACGGTCATGTTGTCACAACCAAGGCCACCCATCTGGCAGTCGGGCGCAAGGCAACGCGTCATCAGCTCCTCACAGATCTGAACAAGTACACACCAGTGAGTCAGCGACTAAAGGCGCGTACAGAGCAACATAACTGAACTGAACTAACACATATTAGTTTTTGATAAACTTACTAATCAGCAAGTACTGCGAGCATACGATCATGGGTTCACACACACGTGAGTGTAGTCACATAGGCAACCGATGCCATAAAATGGTACCTACTGTAATGCATTACTAAACTATGTCAGTTCAGTTACATCGCTCTGTGTGCGCCTTAAGACTGGATGGCTTCTCAATGGCATAGCAGCACACGAGAGGTGACTGACTACAAAAATAAAGTGTGGAAAATCAAGGCGAAATACACGTACAGCAGCAAACCACTTAGTCATATGGTCCACAAACACACATTATATATACAGCTTTTTCGGAAAAAAACAGACCCTTTTCCTAAGTTGCTCTAGGTAAGGCCAGCCACAGAATAAAAGTTTGTAGGTAGACGACAATGATGGCTAGTTTCATACAACATATGAACCTGTGAGTAGCCACCAATGCTTCATCTGCGGCCAATCATATCAACTTCACAATATTTCACTATTTAACGCACTAAAGCAATACCGTATTTTGCAATCCGGCAAGAAATGTGCTATTTCAGTGAAAATATAATTTACAATACAGTTGCAACTTGTAAATATTTAGATAAACTGACTACATATACTCCATTAGAGAGTAAAGTACATAAAGCGCATTTAAATCCAGGCTTAAAACGAAATGTTCATTTCAGCCTACCCACGTCGGACAGGTCAGTGTCATCACAGTGCTTTCAATTGCTGGCACTATCTCAAATTGTTTTTAGATTACATTAGAAGTATGTACATGTATATAACTATTAACTAATGCTCCTGTTGTAAGCTATAAAGCCACACAATATACAGACGATTGAACATCCATTTCTGCACTTTGCCTAGGAAAATTTTACTGCACACAAAACTTTCACTAAATCCAGCAGTAAGCATTTTAAGACAGGTCGAAAACATAAAAACTTGCTTACGATTTCTGGCTCCATCTGCTGACTGATTCGAACTCGCACAAAGTCAACGACTTCTTGGCTGGACAACACATCCCAAATGCCGTCACAAGCGAGCACGATAAACTCATGGTCGGATGTGACGTCATGTACTGTCACGTCTGGAAGTGCTACAAACAGTATAACATCAGTCACTCCTGAATGACCGCGTAACACTGTTGCATAATACACCAACATTTCCAGTGCTGTACTAACACGTCATGCCACCGATCACTCTCGACAACCAGAACATAAGAGAATGTGCACAAATACCAATATCTCAAAAGTTATATGGCCGAAGATAGAGATGTAGAGGTGATATCATTCGGACAATGATAGGTAAAGCTTCATCTGTTTTCCAACATCTGCAGCCAATCTGGAAGTGCAAAGCAATTAGGAAGAAGATCAAATTACGGCTATATTCTTCCATCGTAGTTCCAACAGCAACTTATGCTTGTGAAACATGGAAGACAACAGCAAAAGCTACCAAGATGATTGATGTGTTTCACCGTCGTTGCCTTAAGAGGATCCTGAGGATTTCATGGCGTAATCACGATGAAGTAATGACATGCTCTGGACAAATGGCATTGCACAACATAGTAGCGACGAGAAAAAGACGTTTCATCAAACACATCTTGCGACTTCCACCTACGAGGCTAGCTAGCCTGGCCATAGAATGGAGACCTGAAGATGGCAAGAGGAACATTGGAAGACCCAAAAGGATATGGCAAGACACATTAAAAGAAGATATGGAGGTAATGGGCATAGACTGCAGCAACAAGACGACTGCTACCAGCGATCGTGCCAACTGGAGACGAATATTCGACCAATGTTCGGCACAGAACTGGAGGAACTAAGTCTAAGTCTAAGACTAAGCTAAGCTCATTCCCAAAAGCAAACTTACTGAAATTATTGCAGCAAGATTTTTCTTAATACAGAAGCATTCCCATGGCTCATTCGAGCATTGAAGAGAATGACTGCACTAAGTGTACAAAATACATCAGTGCAGTAAGCAGCTCAGTTGATTATTCCGTTCAAATATTCTAAGAGCTTTCTTTATCTTTTATTCAATTCTCTGTCCATTGTCCAGAAACATCTTGCACAAACTTGCAGCTCTATAACTCTTACCGACTCACAAACATTTCTCAATGTCTGTTTTCAACGGTAAAACACATAATTTGCAAACACGAAAATAAAATGTCGCCATGACCTTATTAGAAGCAAAGAATACTAATTTTTACACCAATGGAATACCAGTTTCCTCCTAAACATTCTCTGAAAATTTTGTGGAAATCTAAACATTTTCCATGAAGACATAAAAGAAAATGTAAGAGCGTGTTTTTTTCTGAACACAGCATATGTTACAATACAGATATAAACAGCAGCAAACACTCTTGTAAACATTTATGTCAAAAATCTAGCGAACCTGTAACAATTTGCTCTTCCGGCTCTTTCATATTGTTTCTTTTGAAAACGAAGTCACCGAGAGCTCTAGACAATGCTAAATTACCTGAAATAAATATACCCAAACACTTTAATGTCCACAGAATGTCCCAATGTGGACAATTCAAATATAAGCACTCTTTAACATCGAACAAGCAGTACACGTTATACTCTACTGTCCTATTAAATACTCGCTTTTTCCATTCTGACTATGAATAATGTTGAATGACCTTGAACATCCAAGGTCACACATCATTAGTTTAAAAATGGCCACTAGTTGCTTCCTCAACAAATTCCAAACAGTGCTTTTATGCTTCCACTACGAAGAATGGTCAACCGAAAAAAGGTTGGCTGTATAGTTTTTACAAGTACATTAATATGGAAAACCATCCTCACGAGACATTGGGACAATGCCGATAACATATGATTTTGCATAGTAATACGCAAATATCCTGGCCCAATGATCCATTTAAATGATACCAGATTTAAATAACGCAAACTAAATCATACTCACCGTTAACTCGGTTAAATTCCACCCAGCCGCCAGCCGCTTCAATCCTTTTTGTTTCCAGTTCATTGCTCGGCTTGTGATCAAACGAAAGCTCTTCAACTCGACCAGAAACGCTGGCTACGGCTCGCGAATCACCCACATTACCCTGAACACAGCAACAAAAGTAAACACTTCAATGGCTCTTCTGTGTTTAAATCATCTCCCTGTCCTCCAATAGACAACACTCTCAGACCAATGACTCTCTGCAAAATAAGAGGTAAGATTATTTGAACTGCCATTACTGTTACGTATGCACACCTAGAATCGACAGTTCTTACAATGTTTGGCTTATGTCATTTATTTTAGATTTTGTGCCTCATAAAGGTTAAACTTCCTGTAAAGTTAAACTATTTGTTCCGTTATTATGTGTAGGTGCACTGCCTGAAAAAAATCCCCAAAATGACCTATAATTTGTCGGGCGGGACGTAAAACCCTACACAATCACACATGCACTCTGTGTTTAAAGGTCCATGGCCACAGTCAAACTCGCTTGTAAAATTTATGTAGATCTAAGGCACTTCACCTTGCATATATAATATGTTGATTTAAGCTTTATAAATATATGAAAATAATGCACACGCTTATGTTTCTGGACGTATTTTACGTTGACTACGGGTACACGCGGTGACATCATCAGCCTGTCAACATGGCTTCTCGTTTTCTGCGTCGTTTTCGTAGATCGTCGATTTCAAACGTAAGTTTCTTCGTGTTGACAAAACGCTGGGTGCCGATATCACTGTCAAAATTCTCAGAAAATTGTAAGAATGGTAAGTTAATTTTGGTGTCCATGGACCTTTAAATGTCACTATTGTCCTTCAAAATGGGCATCTTCCTAACAGCCTATCAGCATATGAAAGGTCATTCGTCATCACACAGTTTTATAGTCAACTACTGTATAGTAAATTGCAAACACAATAAAGAAAAACTGCAAAACTAATAAGGCCATATATTAGTTATTACAAATAAAATGTTAGTAAAGCATCAACATATATAGTGAATGGATGGCAGGAAACCCGCACATTAGTAATTTGAAAAGAAAATGTCTCCATTTACAGTTTCAAGCACTTTCAAGTAAAAAGGTGTAACATTTTAACAAGTTGGGATGTTGCACTTGTATTCACTGAAGTAAAGTTCAAAAGATTCACGGGTTGTTCAAAGTCCATTAACGATTACAACTTTGGGTTGTCATGAAAGACAGCAAAGAGGCTGTCCAGTGCACACCATGTTAACCCAATTATCGACTAGCAAACTAAAAATTAACAAATAACCCACTTTAACATGTAAGTGTGTTAATTTCACTAACTCAGAATGCCTTGGACCACAATAGTGCACCGATGAGAATGGTACATATGAAATGCAGAATTAAACCCTATAAATTCAGCTGGATTTGAAAATATCATAGACACCAGACAGCAAATATCAAGTGAAAACATCTTACGCAATATATTTTGTTGTCTTTTATTAAAACTATGTTTGCCGTCGACCCGGCCAGGTCGTCCTTCAGTTCGTCGTCTGAAATTACACACCATATAAACAGGCTCTGAAACACTGTACCAGTAATTGATCTTTTCATAAACAGACTGAAATAAAAAATCTTAGCACGAACCACAAACATTTACATTCACTCACAAATAATGAAAAACTGGGAGCAGTTTTAATAAGTTTCGGCTTATGGCCATGTTTTCCAGATATTCTTCAAAGTTATAATTTTCCTATTATAGTTCATTTCCACATGTCACCGTTGACTAATCTTGCAGCTATCAAATATAGGTATACGATCAGAGATCACATACAATCAAAACCACTACATCATACCAGTTTGACAGAAGTGTAATGCACTGCATATGCAGTACCAGTGTAACTACATCCAATTTTCTATTTAACCTGTCAATTTTTCAGCACTAGGCCTGGGTTGCTAAACTTCCAAACACATAACTGACAATACCACCCACTACCAATTGATAGGTTAAAAGATAAAGGTCGTGTATAGCTACGAAAACACATCACAGAGCTACGGAGCATCACCTGCCATGTGTGATCACCCATTGTTAGCTGCCACCCGACAAGGCTAAACATGCCCGGCCTTAACCCCAGCCAAACAGGCCGGTACTCGATTTACCTACCTCAAAGGGATGCAAAGCTGAGTTGATCTTGGTGTTGTTTATATACCTCGATGGTTTACCTGTCCACCAACAGTCCCCCATAGCGATAGCAACATGACTGGGAGTCGAACCCACAACTTCTTGATCACAAATCCAACACCCTACCGTTACACCACCAAGTTACAAACAGGCAATATGCTTATACTGACCGTGGGTCATGTCTTCATCCAGTTTCAAGAATGCGGCTCTTATAGCTTCCTCAACATCACCTTCCACTGCAAACAGTCAACAACAGTTCTACACACGTGATTCATAAAAAGGACACCTCTTGTTTTTTCCATAATTCACTCAAATGATGACCAATTTACACAAAGTTTTTAGCATTGTAGCTGAAGAAATACTAATTCAAAATATTTAAACAAAATATGGCAGTTGATTAAATATTCTTTGCTAGTCGTGCAGTAATGCTGACATCATAACGTGTTGTGAGTACAAGCTTGCTTGTCTCAACTAGTGCAGTCAGTTGCTACCCTGCTTCGATGGTGAACTTAGTCTGGTTTGCTCATGAAAAAATGTTTATCGTGTCAAAACTAAGCAACATGGGGACATGAAATCACTGACAGCATTAGTTGAGACTAGGAGGCTTGTACCTGTGACATATTATGAAGTCAGCATTACATCATTTGAGTGAATTATGAAAGGAAAGAAGGGTTTTTTTATTAAACACCATGTAGTTCATCCTCTTGATCTGTGTCCCATTTTAAACTGGCAGAAATTATCTGCACTTTTGGCTGCATTCCATTCTACTGTACACTGTATTCAGTGACATCATGGGAACGTAAGAAAGTAGCCGGAGCAGGAAGTTGCCATTTTCTGACAGGCAGCTGAAAATTTTCGACAAGGTGCTCCAAAGTTCGATCTTGTCCCTGAACATTGACAATATGTGGGTTTTCCAGCTCGGAATTTTGCAGTTGTAAACAAAAAATTTTTCGACAAATTTCTGACAGTCCAATATTTATGAGCGGAGAGGAGAACTGCCCCCTGGCCTCCTGTCACAACGCCACTGGCTGTATTACAAATGTACTCGAGCAGTTGCACATGCACCTTTTGTGACTATTTTAGGACTCTTCACTCCTCTGCATTGTTGAAATAGACCGTTTATTCACATAGTCCAGTCAGTGAGCTTTCTGCTTCTCTGCTAGCCTTCTGATTCAACTGTTTCAATACCTCTGTGCTTATTTTCAGAAAATGAATATGACAACAATGAATTCCTTTTATTTATACAGCATTTACAACAGCATATCTAACAACAGACAAAATTAACCAGCAAAAAACACCACAGAGTTCAGTTTGGCTATCATAAAGATATCAGCATGTCGCAGACTACCGACTCCCAAGAAGTTTGAGCTAATGCTCACGAGATGCACAAAAACCTATAGCAGTTCCCATTTGCAAACTGTCAGTCTATCTCCAGCCATGTCGTCACAGTTCATTCTTAGAGTGTGCGCTGCAGCCGAAGGTCGCAAAAATCAATAAAAACCCCTAATTTTGGAAGTTCAGTGTCTTTCAAAGTCATCGACGTTGACACGACTGAAAAGCTTATCACTAGTGCTTGTTGTGATAGCCAACATGCGCATGCCTATCTGCAACCGTTTTCATGAAAGACTGGCCAACAAAACAACGATAAAATAACGACTTATATGAGGGTACTGCTATTTGATGCTCTCTTGTGCAGGTTTTCTTGAACCTAGAAAATCAAGACTTGGACCGTCAAAATCTACGTTCAATGCTGAAAATTTCATACGCAGCTTCTCCACATCTATCTCAATTGATTTTGGCACAATTCGCTCTTGAAATGTGTTTTGCAGCTGAAAATTGCCAAAAAAACCATATAAACACCTATTTTGGCATTCAAGGTCATCCAAGGTCATTGAATTCGGTGGCAATCGAGAGCCAGTGTATGACTTCGTATTAGTGATCAATAGTAACCTAAGCCCTATCTCACACCGCTATCGAGATACAGCGATTTATTGGCTAAAAATCACAAATTTTTCCTACACCCTCTCATTTAGCATCCTCGTTCGAAGTGACTCCCTCTGAATGTATAGAAAATCTTTACGGTTCCTAAAACTAGTCTTCCCAGCAGCCGACAGTGAAGATTTGGTGATCCTAGCTTGCACCGTTTTTGACTGATCCACCCGTGTGACAAATGGACAGCAGACAGATGGACCAACAGAGAGACAGACAAAATTGCGATGGCAAAGATGTGTCTAGCTGCTTTTGTGCGTAAAAACTGCTGCAATTTCCGATAATAATCGAATGTCACTGAAACAAAACGCTAGCAAGATTCAGATCAATTACATATTCAACTAGAAGGCGCTCGTTATAGTGCATATCTCCGCCAATGTGATGTGATGTAAACACAAGGAAAGGGGAGGCAGCAGGAAGAGCCGCTTCGCTCCACGGGAGGAAGGTTAATGTAACAGCCGGCGTTGCTGCTTGCACTGTTGGTGCAATGACGTCATTACTATTATTAGTTTCGTGTACACAGACAGATAGACAGATGGACTAACAGACGGACAAATCGACCAATCTCATAATCTCCTTCAATTCACTTCATTCCATTGGCAGAGATAATCAGTAAACTTACTGTAGCAATGGTTATCAACAATACGCTTGTGCAGATGCAGTCCTGCATACTGGGCCACTTTGTCACCTACAACAAACAGAAATAGATTTACACATACAGTGTCATACACCAATCATGATGTGCTGGACCAGCACATGCCAGTAAAATCTTCCAAACATATTTATTTAACTAGACAGGTACACTGCCAAGTGGCAAATTGTCTTTCAGTGCTTTAATGAACAAGTTTATTCGTCAAAACGGTAGAAAAAGATGAAAGAATAACTACACTCTGCACACACAACGGACATCCTTTAAAGTCCTGCTTCAACTATTCAAATGTCTGACTTTAATTGACATGAAAAACTTCGAATAACCACAAAAAAACTGTTATCAGTACTAACAAAAAAACTGAAAGTATAAGCAATTACAGCAGTAGCAGTAGTGGTAGTTTGTAACAACACTCACTGTACATGTACATGTGATTTTTACTGTAATTGTTCTTATGAGATAGAATTCTGCGCAAAACATGCTGTGAGAAGTGCAAAAGCATCAAAAACAGGTATAACTGACCTCCGTGGCCGTCAAACACACCAAAAAAGCAAGTATTCTGATCACCGGGTAATGACAGTATGTGTGTGTGAGCATCTTCCATATCTGGGTTAGCAACACAGTTAAGCACCGACAAACTGTAGATCAACCTATGGTCTGGGGTATGTTCTTGCTAAAAATTAGCAAAATCGAATGAAATCTGACAAAGATATCACAAAAATAAAAAAGCAAAAAGTTTTTTGAAGCACAGCATAAATCACAATTTTTTGCACTATAGATATTTCATCCAAAAATGTAATAATTCTGATTAAACAAACTGCTAAATTTAAAAATTTCACCTATGTCGCCAAATAGTATTTAATTCACTCAGGCTGATCTGACAATGGGCAGATCTTTTAATCAGCAGACCACCATGACAAAACGAGCATACAATAGTAAAAAGTATGCTGGTACTTTTAATTATGAGGTATAACAAAACTGGATCTTTTTAATTTTAGTTATAAAGAAAGATTATGTGTTTTGCAACTGCCAACTTTAAGATATACGCAGTTGAAAGGGAATATGATTCAGTTATATGGTACTAAAAAACATCCCAAACTGTGCATAACGATAATGATAAATTTCCTTTGTACAACAATATGTACTCTTACTTGCTTATAAATTTCAGTTACCTCGCTTATGACACTACTGGATCCCGCTTAATGACGTAAGGAGAGTTAAAAATCCAATTATGTAAGGACAGCGTTCCATCACACCACATCACATGAAAGCAACTCAAAATTTTCTTCAACACAACACGCCCAATTTTGTCAGCTCACAAGAATGGAAACCGCATTTAACAGATTTGAATCCACTATAATACTCAGTTTGGGATACCTTGCAACAACTTGTCTGCGAAGAAAGGC
>Ga0209367_1010509_pt1 | contig 12397 bp, 10 predicted proteins | sample WorMetLIZISLAND2_FD_187412 | JGI IMG/M metagenome (GOLD analysis project Ga0209367, IMG submission 187412) | Marine gutless worms symbiont microbial communities from Max Planck institute for Marine Microbiology, Germany - Olavius geniculatus... ... | reverse complement strand
AGAGGCTTCCCGCTGGTGTTCGACCATCGCACCAACGAGGCGCAGTTCATCCGCCTTCTTCGAAGAAGAAGCCGTTGACCGCTACCTTTATGCCTGGGTGAGGACTGGTGAAGGACTAGCGCCCCGCCGGTTTTCAAGCCAGAATTTCTATGTTCCCGGGGTAAAGCTCCGCTACAGTTCGGAGTAGAAGGTTTAGTCAATCGTGTTTTTCCTGGTCCACCCGCTGGACACGTGACCACGTGACTGTCCTGAGGCCTGGCAATTTTGAGGGGTCCGACCAGGAATCGAACCCAGGACCTCTCGCTCTGGTGAAGTTGACCTGAGTCCAACACTCTAACCACTCGGCCACCGAGCTCCACCCTTATCACTACTAGGAGGTCGTATATACGTAAATTCGTATAAGTTATGTGGTACATTATATCGACCAATTACTTGTTTGCACTTTGCAGAATGACCGGCATTTTGACGTGTTCTTCTGACTGTCGGTTATCGCTACGACGCTGTCGACATCGGCGATACGTTGGCAACTGAAAGTCATTTTTGCCTAGTAGGCCTACTGTTCAACAACATGCAGAAACGACATAACTCGCCAACTTGCAATAAAAATTTCGAGAGAGAAAAACGTTGTCAATTATTTGCTGTATTATCCATTGCCTTTCGATTGGGCGATAGGCCCTTGATAGGCTATTGATTCGTTACATTAAACATTGGTAACAGATTATAAACACTCGCATTAAGTGATTATCAGGTATTTTTTTCGACTCGGTGGCAGACTAACCACCATGCACCATGTTTCACTCCAGTTTAACGCACTTGATTTCATTAACACATTTTACGTTTTTTCAGAGTGGATTTTGTTTAATTATTCCTTATTGTTAGTAACTGGAATTTGAAGTTTACGGAACTTTATGGTTTACATTTAACTGTTAAGCTTATAAGTTAACATAAAATACATTCTCCAACCCGATTCGGTAAGAAAACCCACCAGATAACGTCTTTCATTTATACTGCAACCTTCAAAACAAATACAGGGTGCGGCAAAATGTAGCCCTAAAGTTTTCCGTTGTTTTAGCAACCCGTTGGAATTTTAATTTCGAATTTTACAGATGTATTTTTGGAAATGTTTTACACGTAACTGTCAAGTGAAATATGATTCTGTTGAAAAACGACAAAATTATAGACTTTTTAACATGACTGACTACCGGTTTTTCAGCATTAAAATGTTCAAGCTAAAATGCTGTTTAATATTCAAAAACCGTTTAACACATTACTGTCGATGACGTCACAGTGACGACTTGATAAATTCTCACAAAATTATCGTTCTTTTAAAGCAATCGCCGGCCACCCACCGGGTTCATCTTCCAGCAGGACGGCGCGTCAGCACGCAGCGCGCAACGCCGCGCAGCGCACAGAACAGGCTGCAGGCCAACTGTCCAGATTTTATCACAAAAAACCAATGGCCTCCAAATTCGCCGAATATGAACCCAATGGACTATCACGTGTGGGGTGCAATGTTGGAGCTTTAACGCAAGCTTAAAACAAAACCAAAAACAATCGCCGAACTCGAGGAAGCGCTTCAGGTTATCTGAAACAACTTGCCACAATGACCGATTGGCAAGGTTGTGAAAGATTTCTACATTCAGCGACTGAAAACTTGTGTTGGAGCTTGAACATGGCGGTGGACACTTTGAACATTTTCAGTGACAATGGAATTCTAACATCTGATCATTCCTTAACTGCGTTGTTTCAACTATGTTATTGAATTAGTGTTGTAAGCTGCACTGATGAGACCGGTCCATTTGGATATCTGACGTGTTTGGTCTACGCATGATTACGCGCAGCACGTTTCCGCGCAGCGCCCAAAATTTACGTAAAGCACGTTTCAGCGAACGCCGCTCGGCTGCGCTGAAACGTGCTTTACGTCAGTTTTTGCTGAGTAGGTGCCAAGGCCCCTACTAGGCCTATTGTGTGAAGTTTGAAGTGTATGTCGAGTCGACTGAAGTCCTTTGCAGCATGCTGCTTAGCGTCCGTATAATCTCTGCTCAAGCCTTTGTACACGAGCGGCGACTTTTTGATGAGTAATTAAGTGTTCTCGAAACGCAGCGCAGGCTTGACAAACGGTGCATACTGATCGACTCATGCCTCCGACGGGGATGAGGACAATTTTATGTGGATGGGATGAGGATGGGGATGTTAGTTCATCCCTCTGTCACGCTGTCACTCTTTAACAGTTACGTTTTAGATGCGTGTGACGCTGTACCGGCGCAGACGACGACAGTTCCCACCACTGCCAGCATCACGCCCTGCGATTGACATCCCGAACTCTCTCGAAGTCACTTTTGCTGGCCAGCTTTTCTTTTTGCTTTAAGGCCCAACAACGATTTCTGGATTTTTGGTTTATCAGAAAATCTGACACGTTTGTGTTTTGCGGACGTTGTGTGTATGGACGGCACCTTCGATGCCTGTCCTGCGTCGTACAAGAAACTACTGACAATCCATGCTTTCAATGCTGGCACCTCTGATATATAAGCTTACTGCCTCATGTGTAAAAAAGATGCCGCCAGTTATGAAGGCAACTTCGCTCTTCTGAAACAAAAAGCAAATGACGCGGCCCAGCAATTCGAACCCTCCTACATAATGTCCGATTTCGAGAGTGGATTTATCACTGCCGTTGCCTCCAGCTTTCCACACGATGTGTTTGTTTCTGGCATTCGTGGTTTACTAGGCTTACCAGATCATCCACAGTGGTCACGGTAGGCCTATATTGTTCGCATGTTTGCGTTATGACAAGTCACTGTAATAAACGAATATATGAATGAATGAATGACTGCTAAATGCATATTACATTACCGGTGTATCGTCATTGCATCAAGAAATTATTATTTACAATAATAACTTCTATTTGTGTTTAAAACTACAAAAAATGTACCAAAACTAAACGTCATTCATTTTTAATATAAAAAGTAGTGAAAATTCGTTTCAGAAGATATTTTTTGCATATGTAGGCTAATATTATGTATTACAAAAATTTTTGGTGATTTTTGACAATTTAAGTTTTACATGGTAGTGTAGCGACGAAGTTAAGATGTGATAGGATGTTCAATAACCACACTACTGATACTAGTGTACAGAATGTGCCAGTGAAAAAATTTTGAGAATTGGTCAATGTTCGACAAAGATATGGACAATCACAAAGTGGGACGTTTTTTGAGACACAGCATAATAATATATGTAATATGACTATGACAGCCGGGCTGTCTATAATCACTATAGGCCTGCAGCTGACCAACGCACGTAATATAATAGCCAGTGTAATTTGTAGTTTGTCATTAAATTGCTTTCTAACGAGTAATTTTCAGCTGGTAATGGCAGTCGTAATTTTGTCTATGCTTGTATAGGCCTACTGTACATTACGCGCCAACAGCATTTGTTCATGTTGGCCTTGATCAAAAAAATTGTGTTGATTATAGGTCAATTATGCATGAAATTCGTTACCGTGTACGCCAAATCTTTATAAGCCGAACGTCTTCGAATAGGACTACAGGTCGGGTTTTAGCGACTTTAATACAAATATTTTTTAACTACAATTATTTCACACTGATTACTCGACATATGTTTTGTCGTTATCGGTGGACCACTTTTCTCCATCTACCTGTACCTCTGTCCTGTAGGCCTACTGCCGCTTCCATCTTCATCCAGCTAGAAACTTATTGAGTATCAAGGTCATACATAATTCAAAGGTCAAGGTCTCATAGGTTTACTGTTTTTGTATGTAAGATTTTGCGGCTATCCGCAAGCAGTACTTACCTAGGAAATATGGCCATTTGGAAATTTATATATTTATCACAACTTTCCAACTGAAATTAGGGACATTTAATTCACCACGTGTCCAAATAGCATGCCCTAGAACCAAACAGGAAAGTAGATCGGATAACCAATTGCTGAGATACAGCCACTTGAAATTTTTCAGAATGAGAGATAGGTCCTCAGTCATAAATCTGCCTACTCTTTCAGACGCGTTAGGAACACAGCGAAGAGAAGTAAAACGAACAGAAATGATTAAAAGCTGTTCAGCTGTTACTAAGCTACTAAAACAAAATTATCTAACACAATAAGCCGGTTGCTATAATGTAATTACTGCATATAGGTTATGTGAACTGTTGCTTTTCATTCTCATGAGTTTTGAGCCTTTAATCGTGTCGTAATCATTTCTACAAACTGATAAATTTGGGCTGTAATTTTTATTTATTTTTATTCAGATGTAATTGGTCCTTTACTTCGTATCGCGAACACTAAGCCTCTCAGTTCATCTGTGATATTTCGCCTGTTTTAGCATTCTTTGCGTTTAACGACACGAGTCGTATTGTCCTGTGTTTTATAGATCGCTGTTTGCAGCAGAAATCAGTTAGGCCTACTCATAAGTCGCTGCAGTAATATCGCCGCACACATGTAATCAACTCGTGTTAAGTCAACAGTTCGTTCATCTTCTGTTAACTGTGAGTCTGTGAGCGTGCTTCTGTAGCAAGTAAATAATGCGATAATAAAACGACGGACTAGGCCCAAAATTTCGTACAGTCCCATAGTTAGTAATGTAAGAAGTGATTAATTTATCTGTGAAAAACGTTATAATACGAACAGAATGGTCGATTATGCGCGAGCAGTAATAACGACTCTAGTGTCCCTGGCGACGTTTCGTTGACATATTCGGCTAGCAGCAATCGCCTTACATGCCTGTGTGCTAGTACGTGTACGCACATGCTATTTAGTTGCTATATTTCCACGGGTATCGTGATGCCCTGTGATGTGGTTGAGTCGCTGGCGACGTTCGCAGCCAACGTTCCAGTCATCTTCGTGACGTTTCGAAGTCGTCGCTTCGAGAACGACTCCGTGGCTAAAATCATCTCTTCGCTGGCGGTGTCCGACACCGTCAACGGTGCGATTGCCGCCTGCTGCGCCGGAGTGGCATGGTCGCTTCCGCCTGGTGAGCAGGTACCAACGTGGTTGCTGCGAACAATCAACACTGGTCTGTACACTTTTGGCTTGTGTTCGACGTGGCACCTTGCAGCCGTGTCGGTAGTCAAGTGCACGGTCATCGTTCGTCCCCTCACGCACTTCTCCATCTTCACCGACCGCGTCCTCAAAGCCATCATCTGCTCTCTGTGGACACTCAGTCTGGCGTTCGGCGGCTGCGTGAGTAATATTGGTGTGACGGACTCCTACTTTGACTGGATCACCATGATAGCCTACGTGAAACGTCAGAATGCATCTTTAGCGTACGGATTCGGAGTTTTTCAGTTCATAGTGTCAACGATGATCATTACTGCCGCCTACGCCAAGATGTTCCTGGTCGTACGTCGCCAGGTCAGCTCCATGCCAAGCGATGTCCTCGGCTCATTTGGTTCGAGGACCATCTTTGGTTCCGGCGTGCGCTCGGCCAAGAACCTGTTCGTCATGTGTGCTGCGTACTACTTGGCGTATTCCCCGGTGTACTTGAGAATAGGACTGAGGGCACGGGGTCTGATGATACCGGACGCAGTTGACTTCGCTATATCGTGGATCTACAGATCGTCGGCGGCTCTGGATGGATTTCTGTACATCGTTCTTCACTCGTCGGTCAGACGTGAACTGAGGTATTATCTCTGTCCATCACGTGGTTGTCGCCGTCGTGCGGTCGGCCCTGCAGCGTTGACGCACCAGCCAGTCGCCGGTGACGCTGCTGGTCCAAGTTCTCTGAGGTGGTACCGGGCGTCAGTGAACAGAGCACAGCGCGCACCTGTTGTGACGACGTCATCTTGTCAACATGAGATGACCGAGCGAATACCGCCGACTGTTGCTCGTTGAAGCACCAATCTTCGTATAGTTGTTGTAGCCTACGCCAATTATTTCATTTGCGAAGTTTCTCACAACAGCTGAAGGTTGCGTTTTACGAGTTGTGCACTGCATTTGTATGGTAGACTTGGGTGTTTTAGCCATCAACATTAGTTCTGTTAATTTTATTGCACACGCTAGTGACCGTTAATTAGCACATCTATAACATATGCAGACCAACCAACGTCATAATGCTAAAGACCCCCCCGTCATCGTCATTGATTGGAAAATTTAGCAAATTGAGCACAACGCGATTCACCGTTATAAATAATTTGAAATTTAGACGCAAATGTGCAAGTCATGGGGTATATTAGTAGGCCTAAATTAGATTTGGATAGCCTTCGGTTTAACTTTTTAGGGCCTACCTATAGAGTGCGGCAAAAAATAACCCCCTAAAGTTTTTCGCTGTTTTCTCAGCAACCGTTAGGCATTTTATTCAGAAATTTTATCATTTGTTTTCTGAAACGTTCTACGGCTAACTGCCAAGAAAAATGTAATTCTATTAAAATGACGATATTATAGATTAATTACATGACCGCCTACCGATTTTTAACATTAAAAATGTTCAAGCCACAACACCAATTCAATAACATCGTTGAAACAACACAGTTAACTAATGATCAGATGCTAGAATTCCATTGTCACTGTGAATGTTCAAAGTGTTCACCGTTAGCTCCAAGCTTCAACACAAGTTTTCAGTCGCTTAATTTGAGAAGTCTTTCACAGTCTTGTCGATCGGTCTTTGTGGCAAGTGGTTTCAGATAACCTGAAGCGCTTCATCGAGTTCGGCGATTGTTTTTGGCTTTGTTTTAAGCTTGCGGTAAGCCTCCAACGTTGCACCACACACGTGATAGTCCATTGGGTTTACATTCGGCGAATTTGGAGGCCATTGGTCCTTTGTGATGAAATCTGGACAGTTGGCCTTCAGCCAGTTCTGTGCGCTGCGCGCTGTGTGTGACGGCGCGCCGTCCTGCTGGAAGATGAACCCTTCTTCTTCTTCGGAGTAAGGTCAAACTTCAACAAGTTGAAGACTCCTGACCCAGTAAGCAGCAGGCGATTGCTTTAAAAGAACAATAATTTTGTGATAATTTATAAACGAAATAAATCACTGTTTATCAAGTCGTCGCTGTGACGTCATCGGCAGTAATGTGGTAACCGGTTTTTGAATATTAAATAGCATTTTTAGCTTGAACATTTTTAACGCTGAAAAATCGGTAGTCAGTCATGTTAAAAAGTCTTACTTTGTTGTTTTCAACATAGTCATATTTTATTTTGTTTAACAGTTACATGTAGAACGTTTCAGGGGTTATGGTTAGGCTAAGCCCAACCGTGCTTAGTTGATACGTCTGTCATGACCAAAAAAACTTCTAACGAAAGTGTAGGCCTACATTTGAAAAACAATATCCTACTGTATACTTTTCCCGTTCTCTGATCGTGGAGTCAAACCGGCGATGAGCACAATTTTCTCACTTTTATCAGCTCATAATACAGTCTTCGTTCATAGAATTTCGTTGTTTTTTTTGGCTCACACGTCAGTCGAGTAAAATGGCGTCCGCTATCAGTTAATGGGTTGTACCTGTTATGACCTGTCATAATTATGTGAGTGTTTGGCATTGTTTGTTCGCAGGTATATTTCAAAAGGTAGCTTGTGCTGTTGTGAACACTCTCGTGACAGGATGTCAACGTGACGTCATTGCTTGAATCCGTATCTCGCCTCGACTGTAGGCCTAAGTTACGTGTTTGAGCGTCACGTTCAGCTCTCGCCATGATGTCTCAATAACGAGCGTCAAGGTGTATAGTTTGATTCATTTCCCAACGTCAGTCGAACAAAAGCCCAGCAGAAAATGACGACAGCACGTACTCTTTGGCAACTGTTAATGAACAGTTTGATCGCATCACGTAGCCTTGGCCTACTGTTTGCGAATGTAGTAGATTTTTTGTTGCAAATTAAAAACGCAGCAATGTCACAACTCTAAACTCTAATCAGATCAAGTCAAAGTTGGTTGTGGTATTGCAGCCAAAAGGCTGAATTGTAGCAAGAGAACTTTTATTTTGCATACCTTCGTGAAACACAGGCCGATTTTAATACTTTCCTGCACGCAATATCACGAAGAAACTAGACGTACACTGACAAAACGACTGTAGTTTTGCCTAGCTCACCGTGACCGTAATAGGCCTATTGTTGCTACATTACATTGTCAAATACTGAAGTCATAGTTTGGCAGTTAGCAATTACGATGAATTCAAACTGGATAGCGCAGGTGACATTTTACAACATTTACATTTATACGATTATATCCAGTTCCAACAATAGCAGTTGCTAACGGATTCCAGTTATTACAAGCTAAGAAAATTTCAGGACTTTCAAGGACCTTAGTACCTCAAATCCAAAGACTTTCGAGGACCAACCCTGTTTTCAATTACTCGAACATAGGAGAAAAAGACGACGAGGACTTAAAAGGATGTGTGGGAACTCTGGGCATAAGACGCAGCGGCATCAGTTGCAGGTTTGTTGCAGCAGTCAATCAAGCAAAAACGGACTACAACAAAACGCTTTAATGTCGGCAATCGAACAATGTATTTACAGTATGCACTAAAGCCATATTATAGGCTACACAGGGATAGCCAAAAAACGCAGCCACTTTCATTTACGGCTTCCACCTTTGTAAGTATTGATCAGGTCGGCAGCAAATTTGGCCAAATCAATATTATTTCATCCATAACACTACGTCGTAATATATATGAATTAATTATGCTGCAATAAGTGAAAAAAATTTGAAGATCGTGTTAAGTATAAAAAAGATAAATGTAGAAAAACATCAGTTTATACACTTGTTAACGGCGACATGTAATAATTGACACCTCAAAAACAGCAAAAATTATGTCGACTAGCTGTCCATGTGCTGTTGAATAATATCACCTTTTTGCCAATTTGATCAATATTTTCAAAGTTACAAGTGGCCCGCTTTTTTTGGCCCACCCGTATATCCACTATTAAAATTAACAAAGCCAAGCAGATGTCCTCACCATAGCAAAGATAATGTCCTCAGTCTCATTCATATTGGTCAGTACTCGACTACCGATAACTTTTACCTCCTTTCAGCAAAAAGTTTATTAAACAAAAAACAGACTTTTGAACATTGTTGTCTCAAATCAAGCCGCATTATTACTGGACAAAATTATCACAAGCACGTATTTCATATTAACTCTATCTAGCAACAATGCACAAAAGCTGGATATCTGTATCAACCGAATTACTGGTACAAAAATAGCCGGATTAGATACACAGGAAAATAGCACACAGTTATGTACTACATACTGGTAGTTTCAACAAAATGGCAGGCACCATTTGATAGGCAACACATCGGATATATGCTGGAAAAATTGCTTCAATGATTCTGTTCATAAAACTGACATTAACATAAAAATAATAATAAAAATTTGAGATTAACACACGAAAATTTCAAGTACTACACATGAAATAATTTTGCTTGGGAACTTCGTCCAAACTGACGTAATTTTAGGAATATTTTTTTCGCACAACAGACGACATAACGGTTGTTATGTAACTTGTTGTTAGCTGCCTGTAATATTTTTTCATTCAAGTCTTTCTGGCTTTGCCCAGAAATACCTTTATCAGACAAGCGTTCATGGTTCTGACACTTTCCAGAAAATTAACATATATAACTAAGACTTGACCAGTTTACAAAGCTAATCTGTTGGCTGACAATCTACAGCTAACTTCACAAACGACTTTTGTCTTAACCATCTATACCACAGACAATAGGTTATTATTACTTCCATATCTAACACGTAGTTCCACAGATACAACTGGGCACAAGTAGCAGCTATAGCCTAATTAACACTTAACCACTACACTATTCTATCAGCTGACACTGTAGTTAACTACACAAACCACTTATTCTAAATCATACATCTTCTCCTAGACATCATCCATAGCACATATAACAGAACTTACTAATTCTATATCTAGCACACAAATACAACAGTTATGTCACACTCCACGTCTGCAACACTTAGCTGCAACAGTTTCTACACGCTGACATCTATCTGTCTATCCGTACGTCTCTGTGTCAGCCATGCATGAATGAAGTCCGTCACTAACGCTAACAAGACCACATTAACAACAACCTACAACAAATCAGTTACACTAACGAAACAACAACAGTGCCTAACATGTCCAGCCCTCCACCCTTGGCATTACGAGAATATGTGCAATCAGTGGCTTCATGGTGGCCGGTGGGGGCGGGGAGTAAATCTGCCCCCCCCTAAATTTTTAGTTATCAGAAAATTGTTGAAAAATCTTACCGTCTGAAAATTTCCGTCCAAAAATGCAAACTCTGGAGATGAAAACCGCCATTTTGGAAAAATTTAAGAGCAAAATTAAAATTCTGAGCACCATAATTTCCTCAGTCGGAAACGTGAAGCTGCCTACTTTATTATGAAGACAAACACATGCATACAAATGTGGACATCAGGAAGAAGGTTTAGCATCAACACAGTACAACAGGTAAAAAAATGACATCAACGCCAGCATCTTGACATCCTATGAAAAAAGATAAAAGATTCCCATATTTGGACGCAAGAGCGGGGGTCTAGAACAGATCCCGGTCAGTGGTATTTGCACATACACTGTGTCTCAAAAAAACATCCCTGACATTTTCGACTTTAACTTGAACAAAAATGATCGAATTGTATTAACTTTTGGTGTGATAATTCGCGACACAACTTGTCATCAAATGACCATTTAGTTTTCCACCTCATCCAATCTCTGCTTCTGCACTACCTTGGGAAAGCAGACAAAGCGAAATATTCATTGAAATATACAAAAACGTGAAAAGAACATCCCCAACCTTATCGATCGTAACTTGAAAAAGATTAACAGATTTTAATAATTTTTGGCACAAATATCTACGACACAACTAGCTATTAACTGATTGTTTTAGTTCCCACCTAACCCAATATCTGCTTATGCACTACCTGGAGAAAGCCGACTAAGCAAAAGATGTGTCAAAGTGAACGAAAACGTCGTTAAATTCTATTTATCCAGATCCGTGGCCCCCAACAGCCAATTGATCACAAGGTTTGACTGTCACTCAGCAATGTGTCTACCAGATGACGATCAGAAATGTTTACAAATTCAAAAAACGACGGGCAAAGTCTGGATTAGTCTGGAGCAGAACATTATCAATACTGCTGAAAATGAATAAAAAACGTCTCTGTGCCTGTATTTGCACAATAAGCTGACATCTTGAGTAATTTTACTGCAGGCAGTTGACAAGTAAAACAGTTTGATGAAGTGCCATCCAATGTGTCGCAAATGTAAGCAAAATGTGTTTTGTGCATTATTTAGATTAAGTGATGATACCACATTGGGTAAATATGTAATATTTCGTTGGTTTTGGTTTCCCAGGTAGTGCAGGAACAGACGCTGGGTGAGGTGGAAAGTTAAGTAGTCATTTAATGGCCAGTTGTCTCAGGAATATTCGTACAAAAAATAGTTACAATCTGATAATCCTTCTTCAAGTTATCGTCGAATATGTTTGGGATTTTTTTGAGACAGAGTGTACAATCTCCTTGACTTACCAGAGGTCACCTTCTTCAGCCTTTTCAATCAGCCATCCACAGTATACTGGTAAAGCAAACATAAATTGACAAATAAAAAACACCCGGAAAAACCCGAAAAACTAAACTGAAAAAAATGCAAAATAGCAAAACAACCGAGGACAGAGATCAAAAGCAAACCAAGTTGCTCCTGAAATGCTGCCGTTATAATTCATAATCAGAAAACAAACTGTACTGCAACAGAAACGTCGATAAAACATGACAATTGAATCATAACCATTAATGCTAAATATTTGACTAAATCAAGTCAGCAAATGCAGCGAAAAACACTCTGCATAATTGTACGCACAAGCAGCACATATGCTAAAATGTCACATGGACAAAAATTCAATCTAGAATGTCACAGAACTTGACAACAAACTTTGACCCTCATTTTGACAATAGTAAGTATAGCCTAACCAACTATTGAACCAAAAGTTAATGCATATAAACTACTGAGCGAGTGAATGGATGAATAAGTGAGCAAGTGAGTAGTTTGGTAGCGCTTGACAAATAACGGGTCATTTTAGATTGGAAACGAGTCTTTCTACACTGTGTCTAAAAAAACCAGACCCCTATTACGTTTTGAAATAACTCCAACAAACTGTGCCTAATAATAATAATGATTAGCTGAGAAAATCGTCAAAAGGTACTCAATATTGTAGTGTGTTATGGGCTTACGATATTTCATAAAACGGGGTACCAGCTTAGGTTAGATGTGGATGAACTGAAGCAGCGCTTGGTGGAGGTCTGGTCTGGCCTAGGGCAGACCGTTGTTCGATGACGCAATCGACGAATGGAGAAGACGTCTCCAGGCCTGTGTTCGAGTAAAGGGACAGCACTTTGAACATCTGCTGTAACTTCTGACTATGATGTTGCTAATCAACAGTTCGTTCAACTTCAA
>Ga0209367_1010508_pt1 | contig 12397 bp, 9 predicted proteins | sample WorMetLIZISLAND2_FD_187412 | JGI IMG/M metagenome (GOLD analysis project Ga0209367, IMG submission 187412) | Marine gutless worms symbiont microbial communities from Max Planck institute for Marine Microbiology, Germany - Olavius geniculatus... ... | reverse complement strand
GAATTCGAGAGTATGTGATGTCATGCCTTTGTGAAAGAAGTTTATGGGCCTAAACAATATTTATCATACTTATTAGTCTCTGATAAAATGCCTACAGATTCAAATACAGTAGGACTTAAACTGTTCTTTCATTGCCAATTACTCTATGTAAACTATAAAATAATGTTTCAAATGATTATGATGATGAATGGATTCGATTATGACGATGAATGCATTCATTTATACATATTTTTATATATTTATGGGTAGATGAATAACTCTCGGCTGGCCTGGTAATTACGGTGCAACATACAGTAAGATGCATATAGGTGAGGAGGGGGTATTGTGGCCTGTGACAAATTTTTCATAGGGGGGTTGGTCAATGTGTGACAGTTTGTAACAGAGAAAAGAAGGGAGTCAAATTTGGTAAAAAAAACATGACATTTTTTGAATGGCGCCTTTCTGTATATCAGTGTTACATATCGTGCAGATTTCATTAAAACAACTGATATCGTTCAACAGATATAACCGTTTGAAGTTCAAGGTTCAGTATTTCACTTTCTCACGTCGCATCCTAAACAATCACAAGTAAACGAAAGCACTTTGTTAAATTTTTGTCAGTACGTCAAATGTTTCTGCAACATGCTATGATGTTTGAGCTTGACGTTCTGCTCTATGGATCCTGACCGCAAAACTACAAATACACACAAATACAGAGACACAGAGAAAAGCAGACAGACAGATAGACAGAAGCAGAGACAGACTTTGAACCAGTCGATGGTGCAGCAGTTGATGAGCGACGGAAACATGCGAAGTCTGTTGCGGAACGCGTCTCCAATAGGACTCATCGCCAGCACCACGTGCAGATTCTGTTTGACCCGCTCTATGAAGTAATTGTACATCGACAGCGGCGTCACCTCGTACCTACGTCCCTGCGTCAGCAAACAATGGCTCTATCTTTAGCAAACCTTCCGTGGTGGGCTATGAGAGATACATGTTTCTGTCTGCGCAATGGCACTTCACGATCATCCAAGGCTGTTGATTCTGGCACCAATCGAAAGCGCGCATTCGACTTTGTAATACTGATCCGTAGCAACTATGACCCTATCTGGCACCGCTTTGTGACTCGTTTCTTTGTGTATATGCTGCAATGCTAACGCAACGTATCGCAACAAACAAGCTTCAAATTTTCGGACAAGAAAAAAATTTGTCGAATGGTTAACATTTAAAGAAAGGGGCAGTTGGCCCCTGCCCCCTTCCTCCCTGCCACGACACTACTGCTGATGACTGATGATAACAATGCTGTAAGTACCTCGTTGCGTGCAATGTTCTGCATTTTCTCAATGATCTCGGCTCTCTCGTCTGACGCGTAGAGATTGGGAACGTCCCCGGTGTTGAGTATCATGCTGACATCCTCCATGAATGACTCATCTTTGATCTGACTGTCTGAGAACAGGAACACCGTCTGACGATTGTCACCTCCAGCCTTCAGCAACAACTACACACCCCACACAACCACTACAACAACAACTACTAATACCGGGTACTACTATGCCGCTGCTGCAAGCTTATTGTTTTTGACTGGAAACTCAGCACCAAAACTAATACACCGTTTCCCAGACAAATCAGAGTCACTATTAACTTTATGACAACCTTGCAATATATGGACCAACGTTGATAATTCCTTTAATTTTGTACTGTCAGATAAACTGCGAAACGTCTGAATAAATCCGACCACCTCGCCGCATGTATGTTTCTGCATTATGATGTAAAATTTGAATTTTACACTGTATAGCCAGAGACGATCATCAATCGAGAGATCTCTGTCTTCGTTTAAATGCCAGATGCTTAAACATTTTTCCTTCCCGTTCTATTACTCCAATAGCGCATTCAAAGATATTTACGGTTAACACAGTACACTAATTACCTACTTACGAACCATACTTGCCTATTCTTTTAGGTACATACACAAAAGCAACAACGAAGCAGAAAGCAGCAAACCCTTTTGATGTCTTCGCGCCACTCGTTCATTGAGTAGTTCCGTGATATCTCAATCTGAAACAGGTCGTAGTCGGCCATGTACGTCGCCAGCTTGGTGGCACTCTGCCGCCCGCTTCCACCGATACCTGACATAGTTACACGCACAAGATTAGTGAAAAAAGTTAAGCAAACCGTTACTCAGACACCGACGTTTCAAATATCTCAGAAAATGCACAACATTACTCCCGTCGATTACTCAACAAGCGGAAATATTATGCGTACTTTGTGTGTTCCGTTTAACCAGACAATTTTCCCAATCGCTGATTTCTAACCACTAGCAAGTAACATTTGTGCACGTAATTTGTAAGTCAATATAAGAAATCGAATCAGATGGATCGGCGCTTATCCAACGACGCTGACATCTGGATGTGCGCGCTCGCTTGAATGATCACGACGTCGGTTGACGCCCGTGATGTCGTATACCGCAATCGCGCCATGCGCCGCGCTCAGCTGTCACGCTGGCGGTCGTCATCAGGGGGTCACAGTAGAAACGCCTGTGTCGAAACGTCGATATAAGAGAGATATAAGTTGAGTCTGAGATATACCGGCGAGCAGGGCGTGTCCGTTGTCTTGCTTGAGAACACGGCTGACTCGTGAAATGTGTTCTATGGCGAACTTGAACATGACCAGCTCCATAGGCGCCTTGCTCACCACGTTGTAGTCCTCCAGCGAACTGCACAGCAGACGCACGCAAACGGAACACTATTTACAGCGTGGCGCATTAAAAACTGGAACGTACCTGCTTTAAGTTTAAACCACACCCAGCTCGCACTGATGATACTGCTTTCACAATTTTAGGCTGCAGGCAGGCGTGCGCCATAAAGCAAACGACGGTGTAGTCTATGCCATCTGAGCGTACGTGGTTTTAGTACGATACCTCACTGTCTAGAGTGGTATAAACTCGTACTGCGTACTTGCTTATCCACTCCATCAGAGTGGTATCAGACAGTATTAGAAACTTTCTGATACTGCTCGATTGCTGTGAAGGGCAGTCATGTTGAGCACAATGTTCAAGACTTCTGTTCAACGTGACCGCGCTTCACTTAAATGATCGTTTTGGATTCCGAGAACCCTACACAGACCAAACACGAACTGAATCAGATAACCAGTTGCTTAGATATGACCATTTTAAATTTTTTCAATAGCCCTAATACTAACCGTAACCCTAACCTTAACCTAAACGTTAGCACTGTGACGCGTATCTGGACAATGGACTTTCGGATTAGCGGACCTTCGGAATAGCAAGCTGAGCAATAATCATTATAATGACGTTATATATTCTTCCTCGCTACGTTAAAAAACTTTAAAACGTAGCACGCGATGAGTAAAATACTGTTTTTTTTTCAAAACATAACGGCATACTGTTCCATCTTCTTGTGGAGCTCGTGCAGGTCGGTAATCTCGTCGTAGATGTGTTCAGCGTGCATGAAGTCACAGAAGAACAGACTGCGAATGTGATCGTCTTTCACTCGTCCACTCTTCGACAGATGACCGAGCACCTTGTCAATACTCACCTTGTAACCGCTCTTACACACGTCGCGAACGTGACGGAAAAACTTCTCCCTGTATAGGGCAGCAATAACAGCAGTATGAAATATAACTTCTTTCTGTAAATACTAAAGGTTGTGCATAGCCCGTCGCACAGCTACGGAGCGTCAACTGCCATACGGGATCACACACTGCGATTCACATTGTGACTTGTTTGCTTAACTGCACCTTACTCACAGAACCTGTCACCCAACGCAGATAAACGTGCTCTGCCAAGCAGACTAATACTTGATTTGCCTGCCCCGAAGGGATAGAAGGCTGAGTCGACCTTGGTGCTAATTATATACCAAAACTGTTTACCTCTGTGCACTGCAAACAGTCACCATCCAAGTAGTAACCAGTTGAAGTTAGACCCACCGCCGCTTGATCATTCTGTCCCTGTCTGTCTTTTTCTTTGTCATTTGTGCTTTGCACTTGTTGCGAATAAAGTGTTGCAAATTTTCCAAATATTGTATTTGTAAGCCAAGAGGAAAACGGCGCAAGGTCAAATTAACGAAGCAATGAGACTGACGAAAAAAACATCCGGAAAAACTATATTATCGCGCACCTGTCGCTGTCGTCAGTAAGCCGGTCGTTGAAGACCCGGTAGACTTCGTGAATCCAGAGCCGGATGAGTTTATCCGGCTCCGTCATTCGGTCGGCGGGCACGAGCAGAACGCCTCGCATGACGCGTGCGAAGTCACGCAGGTTGAAGATGTAATGGCTCTTACTCGGCGTCGGCAAGAAGTCGGCAATCGCTTTCTCATAGATCTGCATCGTAGCTTTTATCATCATCTGGGCACACCGACACACGTACGTATAGTATGCACACGAAAACGATTATAGTCCGAACCAACGACTGTCACTGTACAATCACAAAGAGGCGGGATATGAAATCTGAAACGAATGGGTTTTGCGACGAGATCTGAAGACAGCCGCGGAAGGTGCGGAGGTGACGTGTTCAGGCAGACTGTTACAGATACGAGCAGCAGATGCAATGCAAGTGCAGATGATCTATTTCTCGGCCAATTGCCAATAGCGTTTTATCTGACGCTTTATGCAGCATTTTAGCCGATCTAATAACATGACGTGTTGGCATGATGTATTGTCCGTCTGTATGTTTATCGTCTGTAACGTTATGTAATGTGGCTAAACCGTACATCGCAGAAGCCAGGTGTTGGCGACGGTACCGATAGATAAAACGTTGGTAATTTCTTATTGGCTGTCAGTAATAACCAAGCCGTCATCTGCAGTAATTTGGCCGCAATTCACAAGTATTTGGGGGCGGTGCCGAAAACTTACGCTAGGTCAGAAGTTATGTAAAAAAAAACTGAAGTTATGTTAAGATACTACATTCACATTTGCTAGCCGACGACGTAGGCAGTACGGTCGGCTTCCCTTAGCGACAACTGAGCTTATATACTGACTTTGTGTTGTCTGGCATATTTTGTATTGTCGATCGTCGTCCAGCTTTTTAAAACTGCAATATTACAATGAATGTTTATTGATCATTTATGTAAGTAAACATGCATAGTGCATTCAAAAGCCAGCTGCGTTGGCTTAATCTGTCGCACTTAACCAAAGTCAACAATCGTCAAAAACCTACAGTTCATCAGCTCACGAAATTCCATTCGAATCGGACAAACTTTCGTCGACGTCGTCGGGCAGACAGGCTTTAGGCTTATTAAGTCGCCACAGTCGAGAAGTTGACCGGAAAAAGTCACAAAGTGTAAAAAAAATGTCATTAAGAACAGAGTACTTTCACTTCACTCACAACGAATAAAGCTACGTGGACAATATTTTTGTAATAATTAGATCAATGCAAAATTATCATCAAAAGTATCACCGTGTTTTTACTAACAACTGCACAAAACTTAATTTAAGCTTAAATTTTAGGTGCATCTAAGCAAACGTTTTTCCCACAATAACATTATTGAGTAAATAATATCTAAAAATGTAAGCGAGCATCTTCTAAGCATGAAAGTGCGTGAAGTGTCTTGGCAGCACACAAATAAGTGTTAAGCCGAAGTTACAGGTTAAACAAAAAACATCCAAAAAAAATTTGTGCAAATGTTTCTGCATTTTATTTTACACATAATCACGTCTGAAATTAGCCAAAACGTTATATGTTTAAAACTATTTCGCATATAATTTAGAAGCAGTTATATGCAAGTATAATAAAACAAAAAAACACTTGCAAAAATTCCTGCAAATATTTTGTGTTGCGTGTGTAACACGGTCTTACACACAGAAGCATAGTCTGCAGTAAAAACAATAAGCATAATTTTGTCAGCAGTGCCTACATTTCTATATTCACCACATAGCCTATTAATCGATTTTCGAAATCCTTTCACTAGTTAAATCTGTGGTAAAGTTGAAATACACTAACCATTGCACTCTAAACGAGTCGTAAAATACAGTCCGCTTCCGAATAGTTACGCTTAAACAGTTGTAACTAACTTTTTCAAAAGCTTACTACAGGGTGGTCCATAAAAACGTGGCACTTTACTTTTGTCCATATCTGCGCCAATTATTGATCGATTTTCGACATTCTTTCACTCGTAAACTCTGCAGACAATTTGCAATAACGCAGTTATTATATATCCCACCGCACGATAAACGCGTCTCTATACACTACTTTGTGAAATATAAGTAACAAACAAACATTTTAATAAATAAACAAAAAACACTCTAAACTAACATTGCTGTTAATGGTCTGAATGACACTAGACTGTGTGATTTTAACACAGTCTATAGTGTCATACGGATCATTCACCGCAATGTTGGTCTGATGTGTTTTTCCATTTACCTAAATGTTCGTTATTATCGTTAGCTTTTTCTTACATTTATATTTCACAAGATAGTGTAAAAACGCAATTATAATGTGGTGAAATATGTAATTACCACGTTATTGCAAATTTTCTGCATAATGTGCAGGTGTAAAAATTATGAAAATCGGTCAATAATTGGCAAAGATATGGGCAAAAGCAAAGTGTCACGTTTTTATGGACCACGGTGTAGATTTCACAAAGTAGTGTAGCTTGAGTAAGTGAGTAGGGTTTAACGTCCCACCCGACACAGTACAGGTCATTTCGGGGATGGCCCCTCCAGGCAAAATGCACGTAAACATAATAACAAAACAAAAAGTGTAACCTTTTCACAAAGTTTAACCTATATGAGACACAAAACGCAAAAACAACCTAAACGTAAAATTGTAAGAACGGCCAATTCAAAGTGTGCATATGTAACTAACAATAATGGCAGTTCTAATAATTTTCCCTCTTATGCTCCAGACAATCATCAATGTCAGAATGCTGTCTATTGGAGTAGTGTAGCGATGCGTTCGTGATGTAATTGGAATCTATAGTAATCACTAGATATCTCTGTGAAATAAATTTGAAAATAGAACAATAATGCCTTTATAACAAAAACTTAGGGGCTTACTTTTTATTCGGCCATTCTATGTCTAAGAGAGTTAGCTACTTAGCCTACAGGTATTCAGAATTTTGCCAGGAAACTAATATCTTAGTCTCACGGCACGGCAACATATACTACATGGTGTTTCATAAAAACAACCCCCTTTTCTTTGTTTTATAACTCAATCAAATAATGACCAATTTTCATAAAATTTTTAGCAGTTGTAGCTAAAAAATGTTAATTCAAAATAGTCCTACTTCAACAATATGGCAGTTGATTAAATATTTTTGCTAGTTGTGACGTAACAGTGACGTCATAATGTGTCACGGGTGCAAGCTTGCAAGTCTCAACTGGTGCTGTCAGTTGCAACCCTGCTGCAATGGTGAAAAACTGGTTCACTGATGACAAATTTTACAGTTGCAGCCACAAAAACGCGAAAAGCAATCGCATTTACGTGTCTGTGGATATAGCTGGACTTTCACATGTTTGAGCAAGACAATGCAATAGCACACCGAGCTTGCGAGAAGGTTGCGTTTTTGGATCACAAGACGCTTGATTTCATGTCCCCACGTTGCTTAGTGCTGACACGATGAACATTTTTCATCAGCGAACCAGATTAAGTTCACCATCGAAGCAGGGTAGCAACTGACTGCACTAGATGAGACTAGCAAGCTTGTACCCGTGACACATTATGACGGCAGCGTTACGTCACGACTAGCAAAGAATATTTAATCAACTACCATATTTTGTTGAAATATTTTGAATTAGTATTTATTTAGCTACAACTAGTAAAAATTTCCTGCAAATTGATCATCACTTGAGTGAATTATAAAAGAAAGAAAAACGGGTTGTTTTCATGAAACACCGTGTAGCGTGTTAAGCACAATTTAGCTTTATTTTGCAAGCTGTGAATAGCAATGGACAAAGAAACCAGTGATGAGTATAATTTATTTACTCATACACGTTGTGTCGTGAACAAGCTACAAACCTCTGACCACTGACGATAAGTCTGAGTGATTCAGCAACAACCAGTGTCATTACTGAACATCATTATTAACCAGCCTACTGTCACTCATTACAAAGCGCCAAGCTGAATTCTGGGAGACGACACTGTCAACAATTTGATGCTGAAATTCAGACAAAGTTTCAGTGAAAAGCGGTCATCCCATCAATGGTCATGACCTCTGATTTCTGGCCACCTTACACAACTTTTCTTGCATAATTTCCGACAAGTTCATCATAAAACAATTGGTCACGCGGTCGTCGATTCATTACAGCGGATATGAGAAAAAATCGTGCGAAAGCACCGAGTTAGAACGTTACAACATCACAACAATTAGCTAAAACACACATTACTGTTATTACTATCATTAAATTTTAATGTGATTTAATAAAAAATATAAATTTACACCGTTGATGGCAAAGATCACAAGGGTTAAAAATGAAATTCAGGAATATAACTGGTGTGACTACTGTCTGAACATTCGACGTAAAAAGAATCCTTTTTATCGTCATCAATCATCATCAAAAGACCACATGAAAATTGCAGAGTCCATTTTTCTCCTCCCTGCCTACGCGGCACCGAAACAATCAAACATAAATTACCACAACACTTGTTTGGAGCCTCGAACGGCTGTGCATTTTACGACAGAGGGATTATGAGTGCTCAAAATTTCAAAATAAAAGATTTCCAACCGCAAATGTATTTTCTGAAAAAAATTGTCCAACAATTAAAATTGTTAACTGAGGAAAAATATTGCCCCATTTCAATGCCACGACGCCACTATATACGAGAAACATCTGGAAAATTTCTCTGTCCATAGAAAAACACAGGACTGACCTTTCCCATCTGCGTGAAGACGGGCTCAAAGCCGTGTGCAAAATGCCAGTCGGCGATGGCAGTGAAGATACGCGTCATTGTTGCGTCATCGAATTCATCGACTGAAATCACTTGCAGATGACGCAAGAACCGACCCGACACGTCATTACGACCTCCGCCAGGCGGCCCCATTGCCGCCACGAACAACTGAAACATCGCTGTAACAGTTGCACAACAATCGAAACACGCAAACAAAAACCAGAAGCCCAGCTGTCGCTAAAATAGACGGGTTGTCATTGACCTTCAAGATCGTCCAAGGTCGATGATTTTCATCTCATATAAAAAGGCGTGTGCGATTTTCTATTAATGATCAATAACAACCTTGGCCCTATCTCGCCCCGTTTAGCCACAGTAGCGTAGCGCGTACCGACCAACTTTCTATTAGTGATTAGCAGTAACCTTGGCCCCATGTCTCACCTTTTTCGAGATACGGCCACTTATAGCTCGAAACTTCCCATTGAAAATTGAGGCTAAACCGCTGAAGATAGAGACATGGTTACTATTGACAGCCTATAGAAAGTTGTCAGCACCCTATCCGATATTACCATTGCCGACCCCCTACGACTTACCGTTTAACCACAATTCATCTGTGACAGACGGACATTGGACAGACTGACGGACAAACACGCAGATGACAACTCATACCAATAGCTCGAATAAAACCACAGTGGTGACTTCACTTCACCTTTTGATCTAGTCTAGATTTTCGCCAAGCAATCACTGAGCGAAACCCAAAGTCCGTACTTAAACAAACTAAAGTTCAATTACACTTCAGTCTAAGAATGTGCTTAGATTATACATTTGGACTTGGACTTTCGCCTTTTCGCTGAGTGGAAACTTTAAACTTAAAGTTTTGGTTCAGCAAAAGGCTCAGCGAAATCACATCATTTTTTTAAAATGTACTTAGATCGAACTTAAGCTCAGAGAATTCACTCAGCAACACTCTAAGTCAGAAAGTGAAGTCGCCAGCGTTCTGTTTTGATTTTGTTTCTGATCTATTTCGCACGTTAGGACTCCTTCAAATGACATCAGAAACCAAAAGCTAAGTGGCAGGCACGGCAAACGCACCACGTCGGCAAGGAAGAGTTTTGAAGTGTCCCTCCTGTCGTACCAGTGTCCGTGATCAATCCACTGTCGCAGCAGCTCAATGGGAGGCTGGGCGCCATACTTTTCCTTTGCCGGCATGTTTAGGTCGTCCACGAATACAACGCACTTCTTACCCACCGGAGGTCCGTACATGCCCTTGCGTCTCCTGTGCAGCAAACGCAATGGTAGCGCATACCAGCAGCAGCGAACACAAAATGTAGGCCTACCAGTAAGCAGAAGATCTTTAAATACGTGGGAAAAATGGTAAGTGAACGCACATGCTAAATATGCTTCAATTTCTTCTTTTTCACATTTTTGACATGCAACGCGTTGAAGTGAAAAACAGCACGCCACAGAAAGCGATCTAAATAATCATGTTTTAGCAATTTCAGTTCACGAATTAGAAGTGCAATAAAAATGATGAACACACAAACGTAGCCTACGAACAGGCAAAGTGTGCATTGCGGCCCATAGAACGGAAGCAGATTCTGCACACGATTGCGAAAATTCGCGCAATACTACACGATAAAATCTTTAAAAAATGCGCGGACTACGGTTCACAATACTTTGGCGATTAAAATTCAACCAATTTAGCAGCGAACGAACCTGTCGAGTTTAGACATGATGATGTCCTGCGTCTGATTGGCTGACGTTCGCGCGGAAAAATTCATCACATTTGGAATGTAACTGCACCACAATCGGCGACGACACACACGTGTAACAAATTAACAATAATTAAACAATGTGAAGTTTTTGCATTGTGCACTTTCACAAACTATATTAACCTTGATTTGCGACAGAACAAAAAGGCATAATACACAGCAGACAGTACTGAATCGTACCGATTTCATGAATCCGAGCCACGTTTCGGTCGACACGCTCGAGTGGAATGAGATTATAGACAGTTATAACACTTCAGACACTGCAGTGAAAAATAGACGACAAAAGTAGGTCAAGAAATAAGAAAGAAACGGACGGGCAATACCCGTAATGCGGCCTATTCCGACAGCCGCATAATAAAAGAATGTTGTATTCATCATACCGTTCTTTCGGCAGCTGAAGCAGATAGTTGCTAGTGATGACAGACTTGCCGGTTCCCGTCGGCCCAACGAACAGTAGCGGCAATTCGTTAGACAGATAGACGTTGAGAAAGTACGACTGGCGAGCCGTGTCCACTGTAGGAATGATCAGATCACTGAACTATACACACGATACATCTGACTGTCAATCAATGTTTTACGACTGTACAAGCGATTTCGTCGTATATTCTGCGGGTGGGGGCATTTTGGGAACGGTTATGCAGTAGCTTTCCTGTTACATTTGCGAACAATTTTCTCTCCCGCTGCAGCTGTGCAGTAAGACTATAGAATTAGAAACGGTATACAATGCAATAGGTAGTAGTAATAAGTATGCAAGTAAGTAAGTAAGTAAATAATTGATACACTACGTTAATTGTAAACAATGTCAAATGCGCTTGATGTTTAAGTTGGCGTTTGTACTTTCATCTTGCTGTGCTCGAGAAAACCAGGAAGAGCGTTCCAAGTAGAAGGCCAAATAAAATATCAAATATGTACCAGGTGAATTGCAAAAAGTGTACAGATGCCATCCAAGAAACAAGTCAAAGCAAGCAAGTAGGCCTAAATAGTCCATTTCGTTAAAAACTCTCTAACGAGCTGGCTGGTCATACCACGTAAGTAAAGACTGAAAAAAATTGTCAGAAAAACTGCCAGAACCACACGTTTGTCGAATCTCTGAGTTCGTCAGGTAACGAGTTCCAGACTGTCGGACCAGTGACCAAAAAGTTCGATGACCATACAGGTTTATGCGTTTATGAAAACTGCACAAAAGTACGAAAGTACAAACGCCTTTAAATAAATTAATAAGTTGAGATAACGAAAAACAATGTAAAATGACAGAATAGTAATTTAACATGTACACATATTCGTTTATTACAGACAACTGCTATATGAGTGCATCGAAGACTCAACCACCTTCAAAATTCAGCCCGACAACTGGTACTCATTTTATCACCTCACGAATAGCAGAGAAACTCCGAAAGAAAATGTGGCCGCCGCTTCGCTTCCAACACCGACCGTACAACACCGCAAACGACAACAATCAGTGTAGACCAAACTCCACTTACTTCGATTTTAGTGCATTTGTGTGTACAGTATGCTATACAACAAGCTGTCCAACAAGTTGACAACCAATTAAAGTAGCGGAGTTTGGGTTTATGTGTAGTGAGAAAACCACAACAATTAGTAACTGACACAACATCGTTGTAGACACCAATAATTACAGTCATCGTCATCATCATCGACAACCGTGGGCTCAATGCCCGTCGGTGTCTGACGCCATTCTTACTATCGCTGCCCACCGCTGCCTATCTAGGGCAGCGTGGCTTAACTCCTGCAGGGTTGTCCCACACCACTGCTCAATGTCATCTGACCATTCTCGGTGAGGCCGTCC
>Ga0209367_1010507_pt1 | contig 12398 bp, 6 predicted proteins | sample WorMetLIZISLAND2_FD_187412 | JGI IMG/M metagenome (GOLD analysis project Ga0209367, IMG submission 187412) | Marine gutless worms symbiont microbial communities from Max Planck institute for Marine Microbiology, Germany - Olavius geniculatus... ... | reverse complement strand
AGCGATTGGGCCTCATGATCAAACCGCTTTGCGAAAATACACGTTCCACTGGCGCTGAGCTAGCTGGCACACACAGTACACGCTCAAGCAGCTTAAAGATGCTGCAAAACTGTGTGCTACTGAAAACTGATGCTTGAGTCAATAGTATGATTGAAGACTGCAAACATTATCGATATTGACAATATTTAGTACTTTTGGCATTGCCGAATTTCGAGAACACGAGACCAAGATGCGTGAGAACGAGAACAATTTGTTTGAGAACGAGAACGAGACCAACAGCAATGAGAACGAGAACGAGAACATTAAATTTGGTCTCGAGACCAAGTTGGTCTCGAGAACTTAACATCCCTGCTCGTGGTATATATGCTGTGGCTTCAGCCTCGGGTGATTTTCGGCAAACCGTTAGGTCGAGCCTTGTGTACGATGTGTCGTCTGTCTGTAACGTATGTACTGTGGCTAAACGGTGCGTCATATGAAGTCGGCGATGGTACCGCTGGATAGGGCGATGACGAGTTCTTATACGCTGTCTATAGTAACCATGTGTCTTATCTACAGCGGTTTGGCCGCAATTTTGAATGCAAGTTGTTGTCTGAGAGTCAATGAAATGGAGATCAGCGCTGACCTACATTTCCTTAACCCTCGGACAACAGCTTGCACTGCAAGATCACGGATACGGGGTTGGTACATCACACAGTGTGCCTGTTTTCACCCTAACAATACACAAAGAGGGATGACCAGGCTTTGTTGATCTGGGTGCCCGGTTAAGTAGCAACATGGTTTATGCATCTGCCGACAGTCACCCATTCAAGTACTAACTGGGCTCGGTGTCAAGTAACTTCGTTGCTTGAAAGCAACGCGTTAACCACTAGAGTAAACCACCACATCATCTGTTACTGTTACTCTGCCTGTGACTACAGCTATCAAAAAGTCAGAGACCAGTTTTTGCAATTAACAACTCGCAACATCATCTCTCAATTAACAAATATGCTTTAATGCTCTGAATGCCGATCACACATTTCAGTTCATGGTATGAGAATCAGACATTGCACGTTGCAGAATAGCAGGGATACATAATATGTATATGCAAAACATGCAGAACGTCATAGTGTCAAAAGCAAAAACTTCAACACATTAAACAATGCTCCACCATACATGTATATCGTAGGCAAATTTCTGCCACCGATTTTGCCATGAGAAAATAAACAGGTACATTCTGTCACCCGACAGGACAACATTACATCAAACAGTTGTGACTAGTGTTATGCGATACTTGAAATTGGAACCAAGATAACGATACCATCTCAGGTAAGGAGTATCACAATACTACCACGATACCGGAAGTGCATATAAAACGTCAGTAAACAGGCTCGTTGAGAGGGGGGTAAAGTTTTCCTGGGCCCTGTGACGTTTGGGAGACCCTGGCCCCACCATCGCTCAAAAATATATAGTATAATGCAAAAATTTGTCATCAGCGGCCACAAATTGCAAAGAACCAGGAATGCACCATTTTCACAAAACACTCATCAACTCGTGTGCAACCAATAAACATATCTCTAATTTACAAAAAAGGCTTTAATGTGACATGCTTTTTTCATTGCTGTCACGCAGTGTGCAGTTGTCAACAATAGAGCAATCACTTGGCATCGAAACAGGTATCATCGTCACAATACTTGGTGGTATTGTGGCATCGCGATATATTGAGACCTCTCTGATACTGGCATCGAAATGTTGGTACTCATGATACTTATTGAGGTATCAAAGGGATCGCACAACACTAGTTGTGACTAGTGTAATAGCTGGTTTACAATGTTTCAAAGTTAAAAACCACAACCACCAACACGTTACTTATAATTCGGGTGGCCGTTCTAACTGGCCGTATTACTGGTTCTGCCCGTCCATCTGCCTATCGCGTACGAGCTTCAAACTTGAAACAGAAAAGCAGAGAAAACCAAAAGATAGTGCAAATGTTCTCGAGGACCTGCTGGTGTGAACAATTTCAGTTTAAAAGGTCAACAATAGACATCACCGGACATAAACACCTGCAGAAAATGACGCATATTTCACGTAAATGTCTCTTGATGGCAGGCTACATGAACACCTGCTGAGGCACACCAGGTGAAGTGCAGTGGACAGAACTGGTGTGGAGTGGCACTGGATGGATGGCTGCATACATGCTGGCACATGGCGTGGCAACATGGTTGCCTGTCACATACCAATTTCTGCAGCAGTACTGAAACTGTATTTCCAAGTGACTGTCGAACAAGTCTTATTCTGAAGACTGAACCCACAACACTGCAGTCTATAATAACTGCAAATAACAACAAAATGCTGAACGATGGCTAATCTGTCAAATACAGTGACAGTTCTGACCTGCAAAAACTACAAAATACCACTGTGTTAAATCCCTGGATAAAGTACTGATTTCTGAATAAAACTAAACACCATTTCAGTCTTATATTTCTCACTTCAAAGTTGTAAAACAAGATAATATTTTTAAAAATCACTAGCACATGTTGCTTCTTTAATAAGTAAACTATTGACTATGTTATACACTTTAAGTAATATAAGCTAAAACATTTTTTTCTACAAAATTTTCTATTACAATTCCTGAACAAAATGCTAAATTATAGGTATACCGAAGCAATACATCACAATGAAATAAATGCAAGTCTACACTTAATAAACATATAAACATATAACAATGGTACTAAAAAGTAGCATGTATTACATATGTCAAACTTACTTACTAGCCACAGTTACCGGTAAACATTCAACACATATCTGTACATATTCACAATCGCAAATAAAAACTATAATAATGATACTCAAAATTCACCTAGTTTCTTTACAAGCATTCTTTACTGCAGGAAGAGACATACGTTTTTGCTGCCGTCAACTGGCTTGTCTGGATAAGCTGCAAAAGTTCAATTTCACCATGAGTTCACCAAGAAACAGGCTGGGAATAACAAAAACAATTGGATTATGGAGTGCTCCGATTCAACATGCAAAAAACTGTTACACTTTGCATTAACGATAAAATTATGGTACTGCATATTTTAGACTCAAAGTGTATACTGTACATACTGTATATCACATATTATGTGATCAATTAATGAATGTAATCAAAGTGGTACAATTGTTCAGTTATACTAACAAGGCCACAAGGCTAAAAAAAGTCAGGTACAGCAAAGCTAAGGCAAAGTCAAAAATTTAAGTCTTAAGGCTAAGGCCACAGTAGAGGACTATCATTACTTGCTGAACTAGTAATTTTCAATGAAAAATAAAACGATCCTACTAATAATGTTTGCCAGTCTTGGGATTACATTTATGGGCACGTGAACCATTACAGGGTGATTTACTGGGCGACAGTTCACTAGTCCGAATGGGCAGTGGGCACTACTCCGAACAGTGCAAAAGCTAGGGATAAGGTTAGGGTCGGGGTTAGTGAAAGTGTTTGGAACTGGGACAAACTGCATCTTCGGCTATGATGGACCTTGGCTATAGCAGCCCCTAGCTATGGCGGAACAGAATCTGGCCACATCTGGACTAGTGCCCTTTGGGGCTAGTGACCAGTCACCGATTCATTAACTTCCACAGAAAAAAATTACCAATAATTTGCTGATAAACAAAGAAAGAAAATCACTTATCACTCACTGAAGTAGGCCTAAGTTTCGAGCTCAAGGCCCTTGGATGCCAAGGCCAAAATCTATGGCCTGAAGGCCAAAAACTTTGGCCTTAAGGTGAAGGCAAAGGTGTAAAATCACCGCAGTTGTTGATCACAGCTCATAACGCTCATAATGCCTAGCGAACTACATCAAGGCACATACCAAGCTGAAATAAGGCATCAACATGAAATGACTGCAAAGTAAAATATCTAATCACCACCACTTCACATACGTGAATGTACATGCACATGCACACACAACTTTATTGCATTTCATTCACAATAATAAATCCAGCATACGGAAAATACTGAATAACGGCATAACAATCGTTTATGAAAAAATTAAATGATGCCAGCTTGCATGGATCAATTCACAGTAATTCACATATGCTCATGCTGACAACAGATCAGACCTGTGCCAGAACATAGGCACAAGTATTAAACAACTAAAAATGAAAATACATGTAATTAAGCCAGATAAGCATTGAATAAAATCAACAATATCTAGACAAGGCTAAGCTCACAAAAAAAGCCAATTCTCAATTCAACAGATGTGGCATTATGACATAAGTGGCTTTTCCCCCTGCCAAATGAGATGTGGCTTGTAGTGCATGGGTTGGACCGTTGCCAACTCAAAGCTCCATAAAATTATGTAATAAGACAACACAGGCTCACCACTCCATAGAATGGTTTCACAGACACTGAGACACTGAAAACCATCAACATTCAGGACATTCATCAGGACATTTTACAAATAGTTGATCCAGTCAGCACAACAAAAACTGCACAAAATAGATAAAATTTATTTTTTACAGAGAGATTACGCAACGATTTGCATATCTTTGCACATACAAGATATGCATTTTTAACATATTTGCATTTTTCAGCAATTACCAGAACGTCAGCTAAATGCTTTTTTAATTCTGTGAGATTTTCAGAATAAATCTGATTTCTGGAAGCCGAAGAACATGTTTCAAATATCAAGAATTCTGGGACAAACAAAAGGCCTGACAACACTCAACTTCATGCAAAATAACATGGCTACACACAAAAAAAGGCCAAAATAAGATCCTAGAAATTTCAGCCAATGCAACGGGTCATGTTTGGACAAAAAGTTTGATGGAAAAAGAGCTCAGTCAAACAGAAGCACAATGATGTGCAAAATTTTCATGCAAAATGCACAAATACACACACCTCATGCAACACAAAAATAATGCCTAAAGTTTTTCTGCCATTTTCTTAGAAACCGGCAAAAATTCCGATACAAAATTAAAACACAAATCTGCTAATTGTTCGTTCATACTGACACATTTGCATTATTGCACTAGCAACATTACAAATATCCACAACACGTGCTGTATCAAAACATGCCATTGCTGTGGTTTCTTCATATGCTTCAAAAGTAACACACCAACTGACTTTGTAACACATGACAGAATAAACCTTTACACTCTGTGCTTTACAGACGGTTCTACTACTAAAAATAACAAAAACTTAAAAATAAGACCTCATGCTAGGTCTGTCACCCCTAGACTGCACGCATTACTACAGTCTGCAGCCTTGGGACCGAAATGACTTCACAGCATTACAATTCTGCATGACAATTTGGTTTATCACAGTTACCATAATCTTTCACAGAAAGTGAAAGCTCTTGATTCGGGGTGGTTCAATTTGCGCAGCAGATATGAATAGCAATAGGAAGTGTGTGACAGATCTGCAGTAAAAAAATAACCCTAATCCTAGTCCCAACCATAAACCTAACCCTAGCACTGGAAAATAAATCCAATATCTGTTCAGCGGTTTGTTCTGATCCAAAATCTGAATTTGCCTCTTTGCAAAGAATTATGGAAATTTTGATAAACTGTATGACTGCGTAACTAACAGCATACAGAAGAGAGCTAACTTTGCACTAAGCACACAAGTCTGTGTAATGCAGCTTTATCACATGAGATATTTACAAACTAAGACACCTGCAAATGGCAATAACGATACTGTAACGACGACACTGTTTCTCCGAACCAAAACAACGACACAGTAATGTCACTACAAGCTGCAATCATTTAGCATGCATGTATGTTGTTGTAGTTGTCTACCAGGGTTTGGACGACATGCCAGGACGGTCTGAGACACCGGGACGATCGGGTATCCGCGGTGGGACTGCTGGCTGTGTGTATGCACCCAAAGGACGCCTACAGCAAATCAGCATCACAAAGTAGTCTGCTATTTGCTATATAGCGCTGACTGGCGTAAGCTAATGATACTGCAGTACATTATGCAACCATTCGATGCCAGCATCAGCGAAGAATTGGACCCATGGTTTGCAGCTAACAGACACATCACCACCCCAATCAGTCACACTATGACACTAGGCCTTCACCCTGTAGCCCATAAGCTACTACTCATTTCCCTTCCCACTGAAGGAAAGTACAAAACTAAGTTGACCCGAGCACACAGCTTGCTCGAAGTTGCTTGCAAATGACCAGCAGTAAGAATCGAACCGTTACCTGAAAATTACGAGTCGACACTAACCACTAGACTACTTGCACCTACATAGGCAGGTAGGTGTGAACAACTTGCCCAGAGTTGTTACTTGGTAGCAGACTGGCCGAGAGTCGAACTCACAACCTCTCGGTCACAAACACAATGCTCTAACCACTCAGCCACTAAGCCACCTCCACCGCATTTGTGTTATGTAAAAAATGCAAAGTGATCCCCACGCACTAAGGCTCATAGGGCAGTGATGATCTCCATTTGCTTAGTCCTCAGTCTGACATTAGTTTACACTATATACTAGTGGTGTAATATAGTGGATTATGCATTGTGTTTGGTCAGCGAAGTTATTCTACACGAGGCCCAGTTAGTACCTGGATGGGTGACCATCAGTAGATGGTTGAACCATCTTTGTATGTAACCCAACATCCAGGTCAACTCAACCAAGCCATCCCTCCGAGGATAGGCGCAATGAGTATCAGTGACAGCTGGTGTGTAAAGGGCATGCAATGCACTAACTATTATCTTGCAGTGTAAGCTGGTGTCTGCCTGAGGGCTAAGGAAGTGAAGATCACTGCTGCCCTATGAGCCTTGTGGCTTGGTAATGACATTATCTTTTATGTTACAATATATCACTACACATCAACCAGTCAAAAATGCATCAACTGTTTCTACACCCAAAACTTTCATGTAAATGTCTGAGTGATCTTGGTGACAGACAGACAAAATGACAAACACAAACAAAGACATGCTCAATACCAAAGTGTATGCATAGAGAGTATGAGAGGTTCAAACCTCACTAAGCCTACAGAGAGATCTTTCAAGAGCTAATAAAATCTAACAGTAGAACTATAAAATCCAAGTAATACACATTGCAATTGAATTAAATTTTGCTTTAAAATCAGACTTGTTATTAACTTTTGTTACTGAATTTCAACAGTGTAGTAATTACTAAAAGTCACTATTTAGTACATATGTCTACATATCATGTTACATGATACCACCTAGATGACATATATGCAAGTGTCATTTGCTCAACATAAGATAAACGCATCATCAAAACCTAACACAGAATAATCAGACTTGAGTGAAACTCACGACGGAATCAGCGGTGCAGGTAACGTGGGTGGAATGTTAGGGGCAGTGGTGGGTATGGGACTGCCACGTCGTAGGCCGCCGGGAGGCACTGGTGCAGGACGTAGTGGGACTGATGACGAAGCAGCAGCAGTAGAGGTCAGAGGTGTGGATGACGGACGCTGCTGCTGTTGACCAATGCTGCAGCACAACCAATGGTAAGTAAGTAAGTAAAGTCTAAATTTATATAGCATTTGACACTGGACCTCGGTTCATCCCGCATCCAACTGGACACATTGGGCCACACTCCGACGCCATCCATGCCTATTAAGAGCTGCCACTTCTGTTTCCTCTCAGGTCTTTTATAGGTCTTTGTTGACTGTGCCACTCCAGTTTGCTCTCAGTCAACCTAGTCAGTCCTCTCCTGCATCTTGTATCATTTATATAGCACATGCTCAAAAAAAGTCTCTAATGCGCTTAATACATTTTGTCATCAATATTTCCTTTAAAAATATGTCTTCGGCTGACGTTTGAGAGTGTTGAGACTCATTTCTCAGTCGTGAAGACAGTGTTAGGCAGTGAATTCCAAGTCAACGACCCGCAACAGCAAAGCAACAACGACCAAAACTGTTCAGTCAATAGTGCAGTATGATCAATCTAGATCTAGAGCTGTCGAATTAACGTGTTAACTTAATGCGTTAACGCATTAAAAAATTAACCTGCATTAAAAAAATATTACACACACGTAAATTTGCTTAATTTTGTGAAGCAGGAGTTCCAATATTTCATTAAACTACGTTTATTTGACGATCAAATAATATTCAAGTAGTTAAAAATTGTTTTGTTGCCGTTCCATCACTACTGTCATGGTACTGCGACAAAGGCACAACTTTGTGGGCTTCATTCCACTCACCCTACCAATGTAATCCACCTACAATATAAGCAATATTAATGATGCATTATTAACGCACTAACGCATGCATTAAAAAAATTAATACAATGCGTTAACATGTTACAAAAATTTATGCTTCGACAGCTCTAATATCATTATCGATTAAAACGTCAATCAATCAGTTGATCAACCAACAAATGCAGTAGAACTAGCAATACAGCAGCAGCAGTTAAGATGCTGAGTGCAAGACTCGCACTGCAATAGATCTCCAGTTAGGAACAGAAGCAGCTCTACTGGAAATCCTCAGCAGCATGAGTCTTCCACTCGGCATTCTGCTTAAACTGTTCACATGAAGTGGAAGACTTCTCCACATTTTCGAGGCCCGCTGTCACAAAACAACTTTCCCCAAAGTTGCTGCAGGTTTGCCCAATGACATGTTGCTTTTGTACAATACAGATTCGGCGAGTTTCTCACCGAAACTGTGTGCTTTATAAACGTAACTACTTACTTACTAAATAGCATACCATACAAGAAGCCCAGCTGTTGCTAAGGAGAGCTGACCGTACTGCCTGCATCTGAAGGCCTGAACATAATTTCTTACATAAGTTCCAAATGTAAACTTCCAGCCATACCCTCGAAATATTACTAGCAAGCAATTCACAACCAAATGTCTGGGTGCAGTCAATACCCATTTGAAGAATGGAGTTGTAGGGGCGAGGGTCCGACTTAGTACCACAAGGTAGCGATCAAGCGATGCTATTTAGTTGTTCAGACAATTTTCCGATATGGCATACCATTTAGCCACAATACATGTATAACAGACAAACAGCAGGCAACACACAATCTTGTGACGAAGGCACAACCATTAGTATGGTCAGCAACAAAGGAAACACAAGCTCACCCATTGGACAATGATGGCTTGGTAGGTTCATCCATGGCAGGAATCCATCCATCGTCAACTGGAGGTGGAACTGGCGTGGAAACAGTGTTTGTCGTCACCTCGCCAATGATTGCCAGAGCGTCTTTGGTTGCATGATACATTCGCAGTATCTCTTCCCGATGCTGAGCCTCATCAGCCGATTCCTCCATCAGCAAGCTCTGCATCAAAGCACCACAATACGTCAACAAGGCCGACTGTTTGACACCGAAAAACAGAATGTATAGCATATTCTAGTAGTATATTGTTTGCTATAATACTGTCTGTCACTACATTTTATATTTTATTCACATACTTAATAATAATAGAGATTGTAGTAGTAGCATTTTCGGTTACATTGATAAAAGTAGCAAAATATAAGTAAGCAGGAAACTCTCTCTCGGTGCACATAGATGATGGATGTAGGCAGCAACTTTGCATTCAAAACTGCAGCCAAACCGCAGTTACTATTGACAGTGACAACCTATAGAAACTCCTCACCTCCCTATCCAATGGTATCATCACCAACCCCCTATGACATACCATTTAGCCACAATACAAAATATTACAGACGACAGACAACAGACACGACCTTGTGCCATAGGAGCGAACGTTAGTATGCTCAGCTGACAACTACTATGTATCTACAACCTCGACAGCAATGCACAAGTACACTGTACAACTGGAAAATATATCGGTCAGGTGGTGACAAATTGTGTGGCCATCCACCTGGCTATTAACTACACTGCACAAGTCCATCCATGACCTTTGACCATTTAAACTAAAATAGAGCACACAGACTACTGCTGTTTTGAAATATGTTCACAGGAAATTTGGCTACAACATGCCAAATTTTAAGATGTGACTTGCTTCAATATAAGCAATTTTATCAGAAGATGACTAATTCTTAATGTCATCATAGTGAAATGTCAAGTTACTACCACATTAACTTCTTGGCCACAGCTGATGAGTTACTGCAGTAAGTGATGCATTTGATCATAGTAACAGGAAAGCCCAGCTGTCGCAAGAGAAAACGCACCACAGCCTATACAGTTCCTGTTGCAGTACTGACCTTCAAAGTCATCCAAGGACAATAATTTTCATGTCATCCGAAAAAGCATATGCCACTTCCCATTAGTGATTAATAGTAACCTTGGCCCTATCTCACCGTTTCCAAGATATGACCAATTTTCCGTTGAAAATGCACATTTTTCTTACCCCCTCCATTCAACTCCAAATTTGAAAATGTTCCCCTTGCACTGCATGCCTCGAATTTTGTACGCAGAGAACGTCAACACAGGGCTAATTATTTGTGTAACAAGTTTTCCCCTAATATGCCGTGCTTAGCCACAATACATCCATTACATACGAACAGGCAGACTGACAGACGACACTCGTGCAAAACAGCATAGCTGTAGCGCATCAAAAATCTGTATTTAATACGTTGTCATGCAAAAAATAAGAAATCAAAAACCTGATCGCCTGAGTACAGATGTGCAAGAAGCTCGGTAGAAATAAATGACTTCACCTAAAATAACAAGCACTTTTACATGTATACTTTCTCTATCTCATAGGTGGCGGTGGCTTAGTCTAGTGAGAGCATCGTTGGTCATATCAATGAATCAATGAACTTACCAGTACTATAGACCGAGCCGGGTTAGTATTGAGATGGGTGGTGGTATTCAACCAAGCCATGCAAGACAACTGAACCTTAAGTTCCATCCACAAGTAGACAAAATGATGTTTACATAACAGCTGGCATACTCAACCAGCTGCTTAAAGGTCCATGGACGCCAGACTTAACATAAATATTTTATCCATTTTCCTAAAACACTCTGCGTGATCGGAATCGACGGGGGGTAATGCCGAGCGCCAAGAATTTCGCATCGGGGGTAATTTCCGAGCGCAGGCGAACGTTTTGCCTGTTGCGAAGTTGTTCCATGGTTTTGCCAAAGGTGGCATTGGCCTGGTGTTGACCAGGTCGGAACACCGAAATTCGCATAAAAATTCCCCAAAAATTGGGGGATGGGGCTAGGTCCCCCAATTTTGGAATTTAAGCAGTGGCTAAGGCCCCCTATCATGCAGTGACAAAATTTCCCCCAAAAAACCCCCAAAATTGCTGAACTTTGGTCCACATATTTCGGAATTGTTAGAAAGCCCTAGGGAAGGGCTACAAGCCACCAAAATTTTGTCGGCCAAAGTTCAAAAACAAGAAAGTTATTGGGTGATCAAATTTTGAACTTTGGTCCCGATTTTCTCGAAACTGGTGAACTTTGGTCCACATATTTTGACGTTGTTGGAAAGCTCTGGGGAAGGGCTACAAGCCTGCAAAATTTTGTGGGCCAAAGTTCAAAAGCAACAAAGTTATGAGCCAAAAACCCTAGATTTATGGGGGTGTGACACTTCGGGGGCCCCAAACCTCAAAAAAATGCTCGTTGACCCCCGATTTTTCTCTCGTTTTAAGAAGTAATCTGGACGTTCTAACAACGTGCAAAGTTAAAATAAAATCGTACTCGACTAACTCGAGAATCCGGGGGTCAAAGTTGGGGAATCCCAAAATTCCGAAAAAAATCCCCCAAAAATTGGGGTTTGGGGTTGGGTCCCGCAATTTTGGAACTTCAGTAGGGACTAAGGCCCCCTATCGCCCCATGCCAAAAATGCCCCCAAAACCCCCTGGGGGAGGAGATATTGGGGGTCAAAATTTGAACTATGGTCCACTTTTCCCCGAAACTGGTGGACTTTGGCCCACTTTTTTCGGCATCTTTGGAAAGCCCTTGGGCAGGGCTACAAGCCTGCCAAATTTCGTGGGCCTAAGTTCAAAAACAAAAATTTTGCTCTGAATTAACATGGGACCCCCCTCTGCCCATACCAGGAGAAATGAGCGGGTCCGAAAAGACTATATCGGAATCGAGCGATATCGGTTAAACATTCCTCCACAGCATAACTTTCTGATATAATTGTAATATCGCCGACCAGCATTATGTCAACACAAAAAAACTTACATTAGAAATTGATGATCTAAAAAAAGTCCGTAGAAAAACGAATCGCGATGTTTACAGGCTGATGACGTCACTGGTTAAACACGTCGTCAATGTAAAATATGCATAAAAACGTAAGAATTATAAAATTATATTTTCTACCTATGTACTGCTACAGTTGTCATGCAACACAGTTTTTTTTGCAATTAAAAATATTAAAATTAATTAGTAAACACTGACTGTGTTCAACTGCTGACGTCATTTCCGGCCACGTGCCAAGATCACATTTTTCAGCAAAATGTCTAACGTAACGCAATTTTTCGTTATACTCAGACATTAATTTCATACATTTATAAAGCATAAATCAATATATTATATATGCCA
>Ga0209367_1010505_pt1 | contig 12399 bp, 6 predicted proteins | sample WorMetLIZISLAND2_FD_187412 | JGI IMG/M metagenome (GOLD analysis project Ga0209367, IMG submission 187412) | Marine gutless worms symbiont microbial communities from Max Planck institute for Marine Microbiology, Germany - Olavius geniculatus... ... | reverse complement strand
GTGTCTGCAGGCTGCACACGGTGGCCGTGCGGCAGGCGGCTCTGGTTAGTGACGAAAGCGCATTAGAGGCGTGCGCATGCTCGCGACGATGCGCTGTACAAATTGACGACCTTTACCTTTACTAGATAATTAGCCGCCGGTCGACTGGCGCCTTTTGGCGACTGTAAAAGAAACATGGTTGCTAGAATGGGTGAACTTAGATTTTGTTTTACTGGGCTTTCATACATGCACAGCTGTTGCGCGTTCCCTTTTGCATGATCTAAGCTTTTCATGTTAATCTTCGAAAACGCAAAAAATCGCGGATATCTCTGTTGTCTTGCAAAAAAACTGACGTTTAATGAGTCACACTCACACCTCGGCATGTGTATAGCTACCAGAGGGCACTTTGTCACCACCAAATTTTTGCTGAAGGGGGGGGCAAGCTGGGGCAAAAGCAAAGGCACAGGGGGCTGCTGCCCTTCCCTGCCTTCCCCCTCTGGCGCCGCCCATAATTTGTGGTCTTGTTTTCTCTGACGGACAAGATCTAGATAGAGCTTATGTTTTAATAAGTTATACGAATAAATTCGTCAATAAACAACTTTTAATTTGATAGCTGTTGACGTTTCGCAACCGCTGCTGCTTTCTTCGGAACGACTGTCATAGACTAGGACCGAGCCAAGGTGATCGACAGAGAAAGCAACAGGATGGACCGCTGGATCAGGAAAAAACTAGACAAGTCCATGAACCGAGACGAGGGTCCTACCAACTTTCACACATCTATGATTCCGCCGCCGCGACACCTGGCGGGAAGTGGGTATGGGTAGTGCGCAATTATTCAAAAGCGCACATATGCACCCCCGCAAAAATCATACGTTAAGTATACGAAAAATCGTCATTATCTAGCAACAAAAAACATTTCCACATTTTCTAACATTGCTACAATTAACTAATCCATATTACTTCCAGCGGCAATTAAACTGCAAATATTTATGTAAAAAACTGTTCAGTTTATATACAGTGTAAGGGTGACATCGTGGTTGTAGATATAAAACAACACAATTCACAATAAAAAATTCAAACATCACCATTACACAATGTCAGAAGAACTTTGCTGACTGTGTAATAGTAAAGTTTGAATTTTTAAATTGTGATTTGTGCTGTTTTATATCTATCTATTTTACATAAATATAGGAATATATACAATAAATTACTATATATTACAGGTCCGTGAGGGGAGTCATCCGGCGGGTGACGCCCATGGGGTCGAAGCAGCCGAACTTTCCGCTTCCCCAGCGTCTTAAGACGATCATAGGCGGCGAGCTGACGCAGCGCGTCGATGACCAGAAGGTAGGCTACCTAGGCCTAGCCACGGATTCACAGCAGAGATCTTATACCCCGTTCACACGATCGAGCAAACATCGAGCAAACATCAAGCAGGCCTCATGGAACCCCGCCCTTGGCTCAAATGTAGGTTTAGGCTTAGGCTCTTAGCTTACAGCTGATCACGTGTTATATAGGCCTTCCAATTACAACTCGACCGCCCTCCTAATTAGCATGCTAATTACCATGATAGCTCGTCGAGATAGCTAGCTGGATGAATGCTAGCAAAACATCGAGCAGACGTCGAGCAGTTAGCACGTGCATTTTGAATACATTTACTGGAGGTTTGCTCGATGTTTGCTCGATCATGTAAACGAGGTATTACTTAGGATAATTTTAACACAGTTTTCTCACCATTTACGCCGTCATCGTAGGACAATGTGCGGCTAAGTCGCAGAACACTTACAACTTATCTTGAGATATATCTTAACTAAGATAAAATCACGTGATCGCCTTTGGCGTCTGAGAACGATTTCAAAGTTGTAAATAGGTCGAGATAAAAAGATCTTAGGACATCTTAACTTAAGACTTTGGACGCTTTTAAGACATATCTTAAAGTAATTATGATGATGAAATAAGATAAGAGACCTTAGGTGATCTTAGGACTTTTTTCATACCACTTAACCTACAATCATTTTAAGACAACGACAACCTTGTTCGCACAGAACGTATAGGACCTATAGGTCCTAGTTGTACAAACATCGCATAACAAAAGAATTACGAACAGGGTTTAACTGCCAAGGAGGGGAATGGGGTTATTCAAAATGGTGTTTTCTGTCTTTAAACCTATACATACAATATTTCTATTTCACGGAAACAGTGAGTTAACGCAACGTGATGTTTCTTCGCGTCTTATCAAAGAGCCCGAAGCAACCGATTTTTTTGACGGTCTTAAGACATAGGCCTATCTTGAGATAAAGCTTAGGCCAGATTCACGTAAAATCTTAGGATAATCTTAAGACAGTTTTTTGCATTTACAGTCGTCTTAGGACAATTATCTAATTCACAGTACATTTAAGGCATATTATTAGAAATGTCTAAAGACGAAATCTTGCAATTTCGTGTAGGATACCGTGTTTTTCTAAGACCAGTTCTGTGAATTCACTTGAAATAATGTCGTCAGATAATCTTAGTACATCTTAACTTTAGTTTTGTGACCGTTTTAAAACACTTGTTAAAATAATTCTTATTATTTATGTCTCTGAATCAGGCCCTTTATGACGATGTCCGTGAATAGGGCTCGATCGCAGTATCGGAGTTTATCAACAAGCACTTCCATCGGTCGTCGTCGCTAAAGCGCTGGTCAACGAGTAAGTCTGTTGAGCGGGCCGCTAGTGCCGCAATGGCGGCCGAACTGGCCGAACTGTCCGGCAGCGTCATTGTCAACTACACCGGGTTCGAGCGGCTTGGAGTTCTGCGAATCCAGTACCCGCAGATCGCCGAGCAGTATCGCGGGGCAGGCAAGCGAATTCTAATTCACAATACCCAATACCCCGTTTACACGATCAAGCAAACATCGAGCAATCGTCGAGCAAACAACCAGCAAATGCATTCAAAATACACGTGCATGATGTGTGCTCTAATTGCTCGATGTTTGCTTGACGATTGCTTGATCGTGTAACGGGGTATAACTGGTTCGGTATATAGCGGCTCTCTATTGGCTGTCTATATAGTACACTGTGAAGCCCTAAGCCCTTATCTGTAAAAGCCCTAACCTAACCTGTAAACTAACTCTAACCCTAACCCTAACCCAAACCTTAACTTTAATTTTTACAGATAACAGTTTTTAAGGCCTAACATACGACACGCTATTGTTAGCACTATAAATGGAACATTTACCGCAATTGCAACCGAGTGCCCCTGTCCGGTGACGAAGCGGGTAGAGCCTGCTGGAACGCAGGTGCAGCTAGAGTTCGATCCCCTAGAACTTAAACTTTTTGGAAGTTTTTTTTCTTGCGCGTGCGCTCACTTTACTTGTTTGCAACATTCAGGCTTGTAACCCTGAGACATTTATTACGAAGACAAAAATTAATTACGACTTTTGCATTTTTTTCAATTTTTACGAGTCAGGATCGGTTAGAGTTGAGGCTCGAAATAGGTTTAGGGTTAGTCAGTGTTTAGGGTTAGTGCCAGTGTTTTAACTCATCTTTAATGTACTGGCGTAGCCAGAAATGTGAATTGGGGTTTCGCCGTTTTGTCGCTTTCCCCTTTTTCTCTCCCTTTTTCGCCTCTTTTACCCCTCCTATTCTTTTTTTCCTTCGATCTTATTTCTTTCCTTTCTTCTCCATAAAAATAGGACCCCTAAAATCCAGCTAGGGGGTCTGCGGAGCCCCAGTTAGAATCGAGAATCTAATGGCAACAATTTTCATTTTTTTTCAGAGAATCGGCTGACGAAATTGGCGCATTTAGTGCACTTTAAACGTGTGCTTCTGTCCTGTTCAAAGGATTGGGGTGGGAGCATATTTCCCCGATGCCCGCACTGTTTTGACTACGATTATGGGAACCGGTTGGGTGTTATGATAATGCGGACGCGGCAGGTAACACGCAGAACACGGTGTACTATCTGACGGAGGCTGCCGCGGCTTGCCTGGCTCTGTTCGATCACCACGGTGCCATCACTCACCTGCGTGACGTCAACAGAATTTTCCGCGCTCTCAGGCATGCACGGATGGGACGTGGAGTGGCGTCATTTACCGGGTGGCGCAAAAAAACGTCCCCAAAATTTGCATGCGTTCTTTTCAGCCGAGTGGTTGAAATGAATCGGTACAGAAGCAGAAAAGTAATGACGAAACATCTTGAAATATGTGTAGAAGTTTTTGCCTAAAACGCTTTTGTATTGGCCGCGATACAAACAAAATAGGGTTACACGCCGTAAAGCAACTTTTGCACGCGGTTCATCATTTGCGTTGCTCCTCGTACGCAGGATACGCTAAAACTCCACTTAGGCTTAATTATCGGTCAACTGCTGATATAGATCCCTTGTTTTTCTTTGCTACTGTTGCTAGTCGCTTTTTACTGCTATGTGGCTTTTTGATTTTGGCTGTCTAATGTGGATATCAAGCCATTTGTCTAAGATAACATTCTGAAGATCTTTGAGGTTCGCAAACGGTTAACGCCTTCTTTCATAGACAAGTTCTTGCAAGGTATCCCAAACCGAATAACGTAGTTATTCTGTCGAATGCGGTGTTCATTCTTGTGAGCTGATAAAATCTGGCTTGTTGTCTCGAAGGAAATTTTGAGTCGTTTTGATGCGGTGTGGTTGAATATTATATTTGCATAATTGGATTTTTAACTTCCTTTACGTTAGTAAGTGGCACTATGATCAGTGGCGTTATTAGTGAGATCACCGAAATTTATAAGTAAGTAAAAGTAAACATTGTTCTACAAATGCGAGAAAAGAAATATCTTGCTATGAAGTATATGTGCCGTTATACTTACGCAAAGTTTGGGACGTTTTTAGCGCCATCCGGTATATAGGGGAACTGGAGGGGTCTATGGACACCAATAATATATAATTTCAATTTTCCCCTGTAAATCGTACTTTTGAAGCATTGTTACTGCTGCAAAAGCAATACATTACGTAGACTGAGATCCCACGAATTACCGAGACCACCTAATGATTTACTGAAATGACGTCACTAGGATGGGGGCCTCGAGGAGTGGCCTTGAAAACAAAAAAAAATGTGGCCTCGGCTTTGGCCTTGACGCCTTAACCTCAAAAACAAAAAAACTCGGGACATTGGCCTCGATAAAATCTGGCTTTGGCCATGGACTCGAAGATCACTGGAAAAAAGCGATAGTAACTTATCATCGACCTATACAACGGTGCCATCGCCGACCCCCTACGACGTACCGTTTTGCTTCAATGGCGCCTACAGGACCTTTAAGGTGATCCGAGGTCAAAGTTTTATCTCGTCTGAAAGGGTTTATGCGATTTTCTGTTAGTCATCTGCAGCAACTTTAACTTTATCTTTTATTTTTTGGGTGAAAACGCACCTTTTACTACTCCTTTTTCAATTCAACCCCAAATTTGAGAATGTTTTCCTTGCACTAGATCGTCGCAGTTGTGCAAATGAGTCGCCAACGCACGAAGCTAATTAGACCGCCCGGAACGATAGTTTTGCAACAGTTTTTTTTTTAAACTCGAGATCTCCGAGGTCACTCGTCCGGTCGCCACAAAATTTTGCAGAATGGCAGGAAGCATGTTCAGTTTTATAATCTCGGTTCAAAAATTTGGGAGCCTTCCCCCCACCCAAAAAATTGGGAAAAGGCAAAAACATGCTAAATTTGGCCCGATTTTGCACGATTTCAAACTTTGTCCGTGAATATCTCCAAAACGAATAGAGATATGGATATTTCAAATCGGACAACTAATTTACCGACTGCAATTCCTCCCGCATTAAACGAAAAAGTATTGTGAACTTTGGTCCGCTTACCACTATGTTTATGCTTACCCAATAAATTGACTTTTTCGGAAGACCTTATTTCGGCCCCTATGGGGTGCTGCGCCCCAAAATTTTTACACACGCTATAGAATGACCAAGACTTGCTAGCACACACCCCGCCGGGAACAGGGGTTCCCTCAACAATTGTTTATAAAGAGGTGTCAAAAATTTGGAAAAGCAAAAATCGTCCAAAACTCGACGCGATTTTGTACAATTTTTGACTTTGACCGCGAATATCTGTAGAATAGGTCCATATATCAACTATTTAAAGCAAAATTAATCCACAGTTATCCCTTCCAAAATGAACAAAAAATTGGTGAACTTTTGTCCACTAACAGCAAACTTCCGTTGGCCTGTGTGTATCCACCCAAAATCGACTGTGCGCGCGATTTTAGACACACTGTAGAGTTTGGTCGCGAATGTCTGCAAAATGAATTAAAACATCAAAAATCGGAAACAAACTTGATCGACTGCCATCTCTAACGGGCTGGGCAAAAAACTTGATGAACTTTAGTCCATTAGCGGCAAAGTTCTTTTAGCCTATTTCGACCCACTTAAAATCGACTGTGCGCGCAACTGTAGACGCTTATAGTCTTTGACTGCAAATATCTCCGGAAGGAATCAAGTTATCGACAACCGGAAACAAACTTAGTCGATGAAGATCCCTACTGCATCAGGCGAAAAAAAATTGTGAACTTTGGTCCACTAACGACAAAGTTCGTTTGTCTAATAAGATGTTTACACGATCGAGCAAACATCGAGCAGCTAGCTCGACGTTGTATGGTAATTAGCATGCTAATTAGGAAGGCAGGCGGGTAGTAATTGGAAAGCCTATATAACACGTGATCAGCTGTGGGCTAAGAGCCTAAGCCTAGGCCTACATTTGCGCCAAGGGGCGGGCTTCCAGTAGGCCTGCTTGAGCCAGCTCGACGTTTGCTCGATCGTGTAAACACCTTATAACTCCTACCCACCATAAATCCATACTGCGCGTACTGTGTAGTGTAGTGCGATTATGTTCAGACCACGTGACGTTGCAAGCAGCAGAATTTTACCCTATTAATTGTCCCTCCGATTGGACTTACGGCGCCGGGCAGCCTCACGTTGGGCTCTGCCCAATATTTCTAGTTATTCAGGTAATTAGTTTTCCAGTAAACCATATAGCTGAGCCGCAATACATCCGTGACAGACAGACAGACAGACAGACGACAAACTACAGCATAGGGTCAGACCTTTCAGTTTACCGTTTAACAGTCGGCCCAAAAAAACTGTCGCACTCATTTTACTTCCTTAATTATTTAGTGGCTTTAGGCTTGGCGTCAAAGGCCATTTGACTGGTCTTGGCCTTGGCCTTTAAAATGCTGACCTCACGAACCCCTCCTTGCTGCCAGGAAGAACAAGAACCCGTTCGAGGGACGCGTGGCCAATCTTGACGACTGGAAGCCAGAACCTTTCGACGAGGGTCAGATGGAAAGCCTCATCGGCCAGACACTGTTCGGCATGGAGAAACCCAAGAAAGCGATGCCTCACTTCCACCGGGCGCTCAAACTCTTCGGCTGCGAGCAGGTAAGCAGTGATGGGCAACTAAATGAAAAAATTATTCAGACTATAATTAAACAATAACTGAAGTAATTTGATTAAACTATTGATATGGCACTGTACTTTGGCAATACAGTTAACTGAACTGATAACTTTTAATTAAATTTTATTAACTCTGTCTCTCAAGACAACGCTTAGAATAGATAGGCCCTATACCAAGAAACAACCAAGTATTCAATACAGTTTCGATAGTATTCGTCCTGAGTAACTTTACAAAGAATCTGTTAAAATGCAAGATCAATTTTACGAGTGATTGCTACCATTTTGGTGAATAAAAAGTATAAAATTATATCAGTTAATACTTTTTCAGCTAACTTTAGCTCTATCGCTAAATCAGATACGTTCGCCGCTCAAGATGAGGATTGCGACGATTATGGAAATGAAAAAATACAACAACACGAAATCGACAGAACCGACTGAGAAGGAAGCCCGTCTTCTAGCGAGCCAGGCTCACTGTCTCTTCTATATCTTCGAAGACTGCGTCTTTCGTAACGACGTGGCCGGGGCGCGCTATGCAGCAGTGCAGGTAACCGATCAGTTATACCACTTCAGACAGTGCGGTATCGTACTTAAAACACGCTTCGATTGCCTAGGCTATACAATGTCGTTTGCTTTATACCCCGTTTACGCGATCAAGCTGGCTCGACAAGCTGTCTATATGTTAGATGGACGAGCCAGCTCGATGTTTGCTATGCTTGCATGCTTCATATTTGCTCGATGTTTGCTCAGTCGTGTAAACGGGGTATAAACACGCTTCGATTGCCTAGGCTACACTATCATTTGCTTTATGACGCACGACTGCAGCTGAAAAATACCAGTGCAAGCCAAATGTGTTTTAAGCGCTGTTAAGGCGCGTACAGAGCGACGTAACCGACATGAAATGAACTGACATGATTTAGTGTTTGACGAATTGACCAATGGGCAAGCGCGCGTAATGCATTGCAGTAAGCACCGTCTAAAAACGGCGGCGGTGGTCTGCGGTGATCTGCGTGACTACGCTCACGTAAGCGTCAGCCAGTGACTAGTAGGATCGCCCTGCTTGTCGATTGATCAGTCCGTTCGTCAAAAACTGAACCACATCAGTTCAGTTCAGTTCAATTACGTCGCTCTATACGCGTCTTTACTGTCGAAATAGTTGAAAAGTATTTAACTTCACTGATAAAATTAATAATTTAAGTTAAACATATGTAGTTTATTTTAAACCGTAGTTCAATTACGAGCTATTTTAATTTTTCGGTCAGCAACTGGATAGTTTAATTTTTACACAGTTACAGTTGAATCATTTGTACAGTAATTTTTGATCTAAGGTATCATTAGTATACGCGTTATGCGGTCGTGCAATATGTGAAAAACTGAAGAGGCGCATGATCTAGGCCTACTAGGACAATTAGAGCCACCGGCCACCTGCTAAATCGATGACCGTGAACGACCTTGAACCCCCAAAATTGGCTAGCGATAGACCTAGACAATTTGCGAACAAGAACTGCTAAGGCTGTCGCGCGTCTCAAGAGTTCTGCTCAAATTAATTATCAGACCGAAATATCATTGGTATATGCGCTGAGTGCAGCAATTCGTGAAAACGGAGAGGGCGCACGATCCGCTAGGACAAATCGAGGCGTCCACGTCCCTGATGAAACTGGCTCATCTGACCAATGACGTTGCTGGAGTGCGAGAACACGAGAATAAGGCGAAGATCAAATGCATCGTCGCCATGCAGAACGTCCGCAACGACCAGGTGACTGATCATAGCTGTAAAGGTGTGTTCACAGCGACAGAACTGTACTTAACTGAACTGAAACAAGTAGCCCAGCTGTGGCTAGGGTGGGCCGACCGTATGCCGGTGTTTAAAGGGCAAACATCGAGCTGGCTCGTCCAGCTAACATACAGCCAGCTCATCGAGCCAACTTGATCGTGTAAACAGGGTATTAAGCTCAGCTAAGCTTAACGGCCTGTTCGATAGAATAAAATGATTTGAGTTCACTTTATTTCTGTTACTCTGAACACGCTTTTATTATCGAAATAGTATTTTTAAATACTGTTGTTAAAATACTTTGGGTGGATGCATTTTCACGGACTGTTAAAGTCTTTTTTCTCCCGAACATACATTAGTTTAATAACTTTTATTTTTTCCGAGCTCGACCAGAAATTAAATTCCGGTAGAGTTTATCAGTCCAGGTGTTTCCATAGCCAAAAGTTGTAAGGTGTCTGGTGATGAAAAAGATGAATATTCTGCAGATATCTTGGCCCCGGCGTTATTATTGTTTTATTCTTTGTAGCATTTGTGGTGAATAAGGATTTTCGTTCAACGCTGCAGGTGATCCGCCTGACGCAGATGTATTGGACAGCATTTGAAATCCATTGTGCACGCAGTCCGCTCACAGAAGCCGTAGAGTCGGGCATGGCCGCCTCCAGAATGATGACTGCAATGCGTGGCGGCGGCGTTATCCAGGTCAGTCGGATAAAAAGTAACGCGACGACTATACGTCCGGCAGCCGGATAAATAGCCTGTGGTACTCGTGATACCCTAGCTGCTAACGTTGAGGTCGTCGGTTGACCGATGCCTGTCGCAGAGACACGACCTTAGCCGGTACGGTGCTTCTACGTACCGGCCAAGGCCGTCCAAGACGGCTGCCGGACAAATAGCCGACCCGCGTAAAACGGGATATTTATCCGATAACCGCATGAATAGCCGCTAGGCTATTGATACGGCTACTGGATAAATATCATGTGCCTTTGCCAAAAAGCAAAGGGTGCCATAATCCCACAAGGGGAGTCGGCAGGGTGCTCATTTTTCAGACGTTGGCTATTAAGCTTCAGGTGGATAAACCACTGAGTCCGTGACGCATGGCCAGTGCGACGCCAGACCTACGGTTACCTTTCCAGCCGCAGAGCGTCACCGCCCTTTGACCGGTACCAATTTCAGTGATTGGCAACTAAGTAAACCAAACTATTTTATTTTATTTTAATTAACCTAATGCTCTGGCCTGACCGCGATGTCACGGGTTCGACTCGCGCGGCGATTCCACTATCAGGTAACATAACAACCCTGGGCAAGTTGTTTACAAACACTACAGCCCGTCGGTGCGATGCTCCAGTTTGGGTTCTTTGCCTGTAATCAAGTAATCAAATCAAATTCAATTAACTAAACTATTAGCTAACTACTTTTGGCGCGCTAAAGCTATGCTGTACGGTGTCCTTCGCATCGTTGTCGTAACGTATTAAGCGTAAAAATCGGTCTAACGGAACCAAAAAAGTGTAGTAAATTTCGAACAGGAGGGGTGTATATTTCACCAATATGGGGAACAAAAACCCCTGGGCGGATTGAGCCCAATTTTGTTTGGTGGTAGGGGTCCACGACGTAATCACGCCATTCAAATTTGGTGACGATCGGTTCAGGGGTTTTTGGTTGGCTGAGAGTCATGATAGTTTGCCTTACCTTTGGCTAACTCGACGTTTGCAGGTCAAAGTCGTCCTTACAACACTCACAACTATCGTGTGAGGTGTGATAGGAAGTGGCATACGCTTTTTCAAATGAAATAAAGGCATCGACCTTGGATGACCTTGAGGGTCAGTAACAACCAGTACAGTCGGCCCCACTTTAGCGACAGTTGATATTCTTGTTGGTTAACTTTTGCTCATCGCTGACTGATACAGCTCCAGATGTTGGCGTCGCTCGTCAACGCGCTGATCTACGTGGACCGAATAAAAGACGCGGTGGACGTACTGGACATCATCCATGCAGACTCCGGGCGTGGGGAATCCCGCTGCTGGTATTTCTTCAGCTGTATTCAGGTCTCAGCCAGTTTCTTATCGTTTTCTTAAAATGTTCATTTGTCCTATTGCTATAGCATAGCATGGGACAGATTATAAAATCACTTATCTGCTGGGTTAAACTGACTGCTCGTTTTGTCGGTTTTCGAGCACAAACTCATATCGTATCGTACTGCAGTCAGTCCAATGATATCAAAAATTGTACTAACGATATAATTTTTTTTTCAAAAAAAATCAAACTATTTCTTTGCTAACTGAAAAATAATAATTAAACTACGGTTTACAAAAGTACTTCATTTTAATTAAACTATCGATCTGATTAAAATCAGGTAATTAGTCAAAATAGAACTATTCTGATTTGATTTCATTGTATCGAACTTCGTGTATATTCAGTTTGTGCTGACGCTGGGAGTACGGGTAGCGCTCGTCGAGGATTGTCTAGCGTACAGCGAGGAGGTGCTGGCACAACGCATGTTCGTCAAGCGCCCACAGTTGCTGTTCTGCCTCGCATGCTCGCTATGTCTCTATTACAAGCGTACTCGGGCCGAGGACCGCTTCGAGGTATGTTCAGTCATCTGATCTTAGGATTATCTTAAAAAGAGATTTCACACCTAAATTATTTAACTATTTTGATCTGATATAATTGTTGTATCGTGCTGTATTCAGATCGTGCTAACGCTGGGAGTGCAAGTAGACAGTACCATAAGGTTTATTATTTTCAGATTTGTTACGAGACGTTCACAAGACCGAACTTAAGATGCACTACTAAAATTATCTTACGACATGTTTCAAGTGAATTCGCGGAACTGGTCTTAGAAGAACTCAAGATCCGGCACGAAATTACAAGATTTCGTCGTTAGACATGTCTTTAGAAGTTCAGATGTGTCGTAAGTGATCTGTAAATTAGCGCAGTGTCCTAAGACAACCTCAAGTGCAAAAAATTTTTGAAGATTATTTTAAGATCTTCTGTGAATCTGGTCCTAAAATTGTGCAGGAATGGGTACAAGGCTAGCATTTTGAAGGCCAAGGCTCAGTCCAAAACCATTACGTAAGTAAGTAAGTAATGTACGTATGATGAAAATTCCATATTGTGCATTAAGAGCTGCGCTGCGAGCCTTAGACGACTACGAACAGTTCAAAGCGCAACTAAAGTAATACCCCGTTTACATGATTGAGCAAACATCGAGCTAACTCGACGAGCTATGGTAATTAGCATGCTAATTAGGAG
>Ga0209367_1010504_pt1 | contig 12399 bp, 6 predicted proteins | sample WorMetLIZISLAND2_FD_187412 | JGI IMG/M metagenome (GOLD analysis project Ga0209367, IMG submission 187412) | Marine gutless worms symbiont microbial communities from Max Planck institute for Marine Microbiology, Germany - Olavius geniculatus... ... | reverse complement strand
TGGTCATGCTATTAGGTAGTAAGTAACCGTTATAAGTGGCTTGGTTAGTGTAAGAGATATCTGAAGCGCAATATCTTTGTAACTGATCACCAGTAGGAAAACAGTATTTTAGTACTAGAACAGCAAATATAAATGTACAAAACATCAGTTTATACACTTGTTAACGGCAACATTTAAGGACTTGCACATCGAAAACAGCAAAAATTACAAAAGGTGATATCATTTAGCAGCACATTGACACACAGTCGGTGTGATGCGGGCAATATCACCTTTTGTAATTTTTGCTGTTTTCGATGTGCAAGTCCTTAAATGTTGCCGTTAACAAGTGTATAAACTGATGTTTTGTACATTTATCGCGGATAAAAATTACTGGTACACAGATTTTATGCCGGATGCTGATGCTGCATTTTTTACGCGCGAGAGCTAGCTAGCTAGCTAGCTATAGCGCTTATTAGCTATGGTAATTCTGTCAAACTGTCCGTCTGCCTGTTTGTCTGCCTGTCCGTCACGACCCGGTACCGTTTAAAGACATTTGAGATGGAAATTTCGGATTTCCGCCGTATAATAGCCTAGTGCCGCTAGTATTTCGTGACAAAATTTCATGCCACTGGTTGAAAAGGGTCCCTACGAACGAGAGGGCGATAGAGGGGCACTCCTCCTAAAAAACGTCATTCTACCGCTACTGGCTCGTCTAACGTGAAAATGGTTGCAGATAGGCACAGACATGCTGCTTATCGTAACAAGCACTGGCGACGACGTTCTTAGGAATGTCAACGTCGATGACCTTGAATGACCTTGAACCCCGAAAATAGGGGGTTTAGTGAATTTTTCGCGATTTTGGGCTGTGACACGCATTTCAAGAGTGAATTGCGCCGAAATGGCTGGAGATAGACCAAGACAACCTGCATATGGAATTTTCAGCATTGAATGTAGATTTTAGCAGTCGAACTCCGGACCTTCTAGATTCAAAGAGGCCTGCATAGGCGGTTGTCAAAGAGGGGTACCCTTCTAAAAAGTGGTTATTTATCCGCTGTTGTCTTGTCTAGCGTGAAAATGGTTGCAGATAGGCAGTTCATGCTGCTTATCATAACAAGCACTGGCGACAAGCTTCTTAGGAATGTCAACATCGATGACCTTGTATGACCTTGAACCATAAAATATTGATTTTAAGTGATTTTTTTGGCAATTTTGGCTGCAAAAGAGTTAATTGCGACGAAATAGATGGGGAATTTGGAGATAGACCAAGATTACCTGCGAACAGGAACTGTCATAGGCTGTCGCGCGTCTCATGAGCATTAGCTCAGATTTCTTGTTGTCAACCTTGTGACTATGTGCTGTCTGAGCTAAGTGATGAGTTACACTATAGGCCTCCTGTACTCAGTGTACAGTACCATCACTACCATGTAATGTATGTGAGGTTGGATTTTGAAAACCACACATTGTGGGTGTAACGTTATTTTGAAGGTCAGTCAAGGACGATCGGTCAAAAGGCAAAGACTTTGAAGATCAGACTGAACTCAGGGTAAGAACAAAATCATTGATCAAATTGTCAAATTAAGATTTGGTGTAACTTGTGTAAAGCCATTTTACTAAAGTGTGCTCACTTTGTATACAACAAAACCGTGACTATTCCCATTTATATAGCTGCATGGGCCATCTCGAATTTGACTTCTGTCTGTCTTATAATGGTTCATCTGTTTGATGTGATTTTTATGAAATAGCGTGATATCGTTTTCCTAATGCAATCGGAGATTTTCTGAATGTGCGAAATAAATTCACGTTTGACATTAGACGTCCTTAGCTTGTGTCATAAGCTATATGCGGACTGGAGAGGCATAACCGTGGCTGCAGACATCCGTGCATGCTATAGTCTGGTTGCTGGGCTTGGCTGTATAGGCCATATAATGTCCAGCCAGATAACGGAGAGTGAATGTAAAATATTCATGTCTGCCGGCTGTGAAGGCTATCCCGCGTTTGCCTGGTGGTCACTCAGTGCGGTCATGCTCAGCATAGGTGACTGCCACCGTGGCATGTTTTTATTGGGTCACTCTGTGGACAGAGTTGTCGCTAATGTGCCACGACGTGTTAATATATAGACGCCATTCCTTTACGCTTCCACGGTCCACGCTTAGGTCTGTGACACACGCGCGTATATATTATGATACCGGACCCGTAAATTTGTCAAAAAAAATTGTCAGGTGTTTCGTTGTAAGAATAATTTTGTAAGCTGCTGGCTGCTATGTATAGAGACTGAGAGCGGAAAATTCATTGCTTCATCAGAGAATTGAACATCTAGAGAAGGTAACGAGCTATAGCCTAGTTGGTTTATTTTCAAAAAGGAACGTTCATTTGTTGAAACTTGAAAGAAATTAATTCCAGTTTAAGCAGTAGTTAGTTTTTTGAAAATAAGGACGTATGGCAAAGTTTAACATTCTTATATGCATGCATTTACACACGACGTCATATTCAAGTTTTTCTAAAGCTGACCCTAATTTTACGATAGTTATACCAGCAAAATGCAGTTGGAGTGTTGTGAGAGCTGCAGTGATTACTCAGTTAAAAATTTACGGAAAAATTTTTTATATAATGGGTCGATACTTGGCGCAATTGTGAAAAAAAACTTGGGGCTGGTTTTTTATTGGGGCACTTTGTGGTCAATGGTGGATGTGCCTTTAAGACACCACTCACTCACTTTTAGGGTGTTTACGTGATCCAGCAAACGTCCAGCATTAGCACGTGTATTCTGAATACATTTGCTGGAAGTTTGCTGGCGTTTGCTGGATCGTGTAAACACCCCATTAGGCTACTCGTATATTGGCATACGTTTGGCGTCGTGGTTAAAAGTAGACAGGGCAGGAATTTTTGTCTGTCGAAAAGTTGCAACTTTCTGGCAGGAATTTGCAATTTTTCCGACAGACAGCTGCAACTTTCCGCGTCACGTACGAGATTGTGGATGTTTAGAATTTTTTTACATTTTGCATCCAAGTTTCTCCAGTATGGGGGATTTTGCGTTCTAAATTTAATATTTTTGGAAGAAAATTTTGCGACAAGGAAATGTTTGTGCAGCTTAAATTTTAAGGGGGTATTTCTTCCTTTTGTTCGCTGTCACAAAGCCGCTATACACTGACTCTCAACAAACTTCCCAACATGTCATTATTGATATCTTCATCAAATATGCTGTTAGTGTATCGACACAGTTAAGGTGTGCTGGGATATTTAGTAATCACCTTATTGCAAATTGTCCGCGGAATGTGCCAGTAAAATAATTTTGAAAATTGGTCAACATTCGGCAAAATGGAGAATGACATGGTGGGGTGAGTGAGTGAGTATTACGTCCCACCCGACACAGGTCATTTCGGGGACGTCCTTTTCAGGCAGAATGCACATAAACACATAATAAAGGAACGGTAAGTTTAACCTTTACAGAAACACAAAACACAAAAGTGAGCTTAACCTAAAATTGTAAGAACTCCATTATACGCATGCATATGTAGTTAACCATAATGGTAGTTCTGATAATCTTCCCTGTTGTCCTCCAGACAGTCATCAGTGTGATAATGATGTCTGTTGGAGGACAGGGGGGATAACGTGGTGGGAAGTTTTTTTGAGACATAGTGTATATTGTGTGGTGTGGTAGCAGCAGCAGGCAGGAGTAGACTGCAGTGCAGAAACTGATGAAGTTAGTTTGACCAATGATGAGGTGCGTTCACCTGCAGCCGCTGTGACGGTGGCGCGTGACGAACGTTCACCTGAGATTCAGCGACTGCACGATGAGCTCGTGGCCTGCAAACTGCGCGAGGCGGAGGCGCATCTCTCGATGAAGGAGTTCGAACAGAAACTGCTACAGCTGCAGCGACACTGGCAGGTATCGACCGACCACTGTCCTCCTTGCTTTTCGTATACATCGCTCGCACGTCTGCAATGCAATAACGTCACTTACGTTTGGGCGCCAAGCCATATGACACCCCGCCTGCCCCGTTAATAGGCGTGTGGCACTTGCTGTATGATTTGGTTGGTACTTCGAACTTTCAGTTTTCTTCCACAACAGGGTTTGTATTTACTATTGTGATTTTGTATGGACAGGCAAGAATGAAACACGGTCCTCGGCAGAGACTTAACTCTTGAGTGATGTTCGTGGTTTAATTGGTAAAAAATGGTATTCTAAGACTTTTAATTCGATAAACTTTGGCGCTCGCAGAACAGTATAATGATAGATGTGGCCTATCTAATCTCGGAACTGTTGTGTACGGTCGCAGTGCTTTGTGGAGGGCGGTCAGTCGTCGGGGTCAGGAGGGAAGACGTCATCCACTCAGACCGCTGAACTACGTGACACCGTCATGGCACTGCGACTGCGTGAAACCAGCCTCGTCAGCGACATGAACGCCCTCAAACGACGACTTATCGAACTAGAAACACAGGTCTGTTAGCACCGTCACCCTCTGTGAAACTTTTACTGGACTTGGGAAATTAATGAATCAAGCCCATTAGATTCAACATATAGTTTATTTTAGACGCATTTGCGTCAGGTTAATTCGGATGAAAACGGATTTTTTGTTCATATCGATTTTGTGCAGTATACTGGCACTGGCGACATTAAGATGATTGCAACGATGATGTCTGAATGAATAAATTCATGAAGATTTGCAGATAAATTAATTTTAGTATTTTTTATTTGCATCAGCTAATCCAAACTAATTTTCTTTTCAGTTTACGTTGGTGCAGGTATTTTCCTGTCCTGCAAGATAGCAGCCTACAGTACATTAAAAGAGCAGTTTTATCAGATACAAATTCCATTTAAAAGATGAAGCAAAAAGCCTGTTCTTACAGTACTGCAACCTAAGTTAGTTAAACAGTTCCACCAGTTCAGAAGTCCGTTACAGAAAGTTATACGTTGCTGGAAGCACTGGGGGTCTTTCTCCGTAATTCACAGTTGGGTTGATGGCGTGGTGTAGTGGTAACGCATCTGATCCGATCAGCGAAGTTACTGTACGTCGGGCCCGGTTAATACTGCGATGGGTGACTGCCTGCGGGCAGGTAAACCATCTCGTATGTAACCAACCGCCTAGGTCAACTCAGCCTTCCATCCCTCCGGGGTAGGTAAATCGAGTACTGGCCTATCTGGCTGGGGTTAAGGCAGGGCGCGTTCACCTCTGTCGGGTGGCAGGTAACACTGTGTGATCCCATATGACAAGTGACGCTCCGTAGCTCTGTGAGTGGTCTGCTCCTTAAGAGCTATAGGCCTCTTCTGACCTTAACCTATAGGTTAAGAAGAGCCACATAAAGCTCAGTCAAAAATGTTCCATATAGCACCTGAACAAAGGTAAAGGCTTTATGTGGCTTTGTGATTTCAACTTTCGACCTTTTGACAGGTTGCACATATCGTGAGCCATCTTGTTGACATTGTGGTTTTTCTAGAACTTTCTCACATTCAGTTATGCATGATGCGTGAACAGTAAGAATGCGTTCAATGCAGCTTTTTGCAGTGACCCATGGTCGTGTAGGCCTAGTGGGCACCACACCGATCGAAGAGAAACGTTTTGAACGTTTCCGCCATCGCCGAATGTAATTTTTCATTCTGAGTTATTGATATCTTTCAGTCGTTTGTTGTTTGTTCTTGGGATGTTCTGCCTTTCAGTATTAGGTTATGTCCAATTTCTCCGCCTTCTATTTCACCTTTTCATAAGAGCAATTTTCTATTACATCGTCCATTCGTTAAGCGTAGAGTCATCTTCCCAGTCTACAGTCTATCCTGAATAACATTTTCAACTAGAAAGCAGTCAGAGCCCGCACACCTCCGATAGGCAATGTTGTTCGCTAGGTGGCAGCACCATTTTCGGTTTTGCAGCGGTTTCCCTTATGCCCCATTGAAAGCAATGGTAACGAAAATTTCAAAGTGATCCAGAATTTAAGATTCCTTTCGGATCACCCCCAAAATTGAATCACTGGTAATGTTTGCCATTCCCGACATGCTCTCAAAATTTCAGAAAGATCCGTCCATAACTTTTTGAGTTATCTTGCTGACACACAGACAGACAAAAACCGGCAAAAACATAACCTTCTTGATGGAGGTAAAAATACCATTATAGCCTATCGCTGCACCTATGATCAACGATTTCCTAACTTTCTTTTTTAACAACCTGCATGAAACGTCTTAACATCTTTCCTTTTCATCTAAATTATATCACACTCCAAAAAAGCGTTTCGAGTTTATTGAAACTAAAGTGAAATCCTGTTATTTGTGTTCGTGTTTGCGCGTGCAGAATCACGTGAACGAGCGTAAGATACGGCGTCAAGAGGATGAACAGGCGAATCTGACAGAAGCGTTGTCAGCCGCTCAACTCCGAGAAATTGAACTACAGAACACCATTGTCGAGCTGCAGCGCAAACTCTCTGTCGCTGAGTCAAAGGTGATTCTTTCGACTGAATCAAACCGTCATGTCATTACGCCCTGTTGTCTTTTGCAGCCTTGATGTTGGCCTGTGGTACATTTGGGCAAACAGTACGTCTAATATTCATTGTCATTTGTGTGACGTAGCAAGCTGTACCATACAATATTAAATTGGAATGAATTTGTTTTTGTTATTCTTTTGTTGACTTCGTTTTTGAGAGTGCCTAGAAATTGACCAAGGATGCTATAAGCAGTGGCAATATTATCGTTATTATTACCTCCGCCAAGGAGGTGATGTTTTTGCCGGTTTTTGTTTGTTTGTTTGTTTGTTTGTGTGTCAGCAACATAACTCAAAAAGTTATAACTCAAAAAGTTATGGACGGATTTTTCTGAAATTTTGGGGGTATGTCGGGCGTGGCAACAATTACCAGTGATTCAATTTTGGGGGTGATCCGACAGGAATCCTTGATTTTGGATTACTTTGAAATTTTCGTTACCATTGCGTTAAAGGGGGCATAAGGGAACCGCTGGCAGAGTGAATATGGTGACGCCACCTGGCGAATAACATTGCCTTGGCGGAGGTACCTGCGGGCTATGACTGCTTTCTAGTTATTAGTAGTAGTGGCTGATAGTAGCTTTAACAGTGCTAGATCTAGTGCAGATTGCAATTAAATTTAATGATGTTTGCTTGCGTTTTGGTTTTTAAATTTTTGCTAAGCACAAGAGGGGCCCATGAAGCTCAAAATAGGGGCCCAGAGGCCTTTACCTTAACAAAGCAGCAAACACTAATAAGTAGTTTGACAGTATTCACTGGTAAGTCAGTCTGCGTGCGTGTACAAGTGTATTGTGTGTTTTTTATGTGAAGTGTGCGGAGGATGAAGTGATGTCCAGAATACGTGACGCTGAACATTCACAGCTCGTTGAACAGATGCGCCGCCGAATAGCTGAACTACACATCGAGGTAAGCGAACACCCAGCTAGACATTATCATTATTATCATTATACACAGCGGACTCGTGGCTTTAAAAAAAGTAGGTGGGACAGAAAGTTGCATTTTCTTGCAAATTTCCAACAGAAGGTAGTACAGGTGCTCGCAGGTTTAATTTTGCTCCTAAATTTTCCCCAAATGGTAGTTTTTTAACCCCGTATTTTGCATTTTTGGACAGAAATATTTCGACAGGAAGAAAATTTTCTGACAATTTTTCGACAGCCCAAAATTTAGAGTGGGGGGACAGTTGTCTTTCTCTTCCTTGCCATGACGTCACTGCCCATACACGACGTATGGATGTTACGTCTAGCAGTTCTTGGTTGGATGGGGAGCAGTCCTGTTGCAAACCTTGGATTCTGAATTTCTGACATATCATCTCAATTTATCTCGCAACTACCAACCGGAATTTTTTACTTTGGTTAGCGTGGTGGAGTGGTGTAGTACATGAAGGTAACACATTGGTGTTGACCAATGAAGTTGCTCTAGGCCGGGCCCGGTTACTGGGCCTACTTGGATGGGATCATTCATTCACAGACATACTGCAAACCATATGCCAAATCTACTGAAAACACCAATGCTGCATACACTAGTGAGTGGTCTGAATAAGCTCGGGCTACTCTCCATATATTAACAGCCATCCCTCCAGGGTATAGGCAAATGAATTGTGCCTGTCTGTTTTCTCTCTGGCTATGGTTTAGATAGGGCGTGTTCATCTGTGTCAGGTGGCATCGATAACACGGTGTGATCTGATCTCGTATGGCAGGAGTCGCTTTGTAGCTCTGAGATGACTTCAGCGCTTTAAGTTAACCATTTTTAAAACTGCTACTTACCGTCCATGTCCACCCACAATGTGTCAGAGACAAAAAGTAACAAGTAATTTGAGAAAAGCTCACGTGACGCGCTATAGCAACGTACAGTCCTGCCACCTGGGCAATCGTGTACAGCATGCAATAAAATAATGCGTTTTGAAGGAGTACAAAAATTTCAGGCCTCCATACGGAAGATGCCTTGAATTTAAGAGGTCAAAATTTAGACAGATAAAAATCGACGTTCTGTGCTTAAAAATTTCATAGACCCTACACAGTTTGTCCAGATTTATCTCCAGCCATTTCAGTGCAATTCACTCTTGAAATGTTCGCTGAGGACGAAAATTGCAAAAAAACACTAAAATCCCCCTATCATTTAAGGTTCAAGGTTATTCAAGGTCATCGATGTTGACACCATTTAAAAGCTCGTCACGAGTGCTTGTTATGATAAACAGCATGTCTGTGCCTATCTGCAACCGTTTTCACGCTACACCAGCCAATAGTGGTAAAATAACCTGTTCTACAGGGTTGGCCAAAAAGTGGCATTATTTTTATGGGTCTTAACTTCGTCAAATATCAACCAATTCTCAAATTTTTTTCAGTGTCGGAATCACGAGAAAATTTATATAACGCTGTTACTAAAAATAACACCACACTTTAAGTGTGTTGCTGCACTACCTTGTGAAATGTCAGTGTCTAACAAGCAACACTTAAAAACAAAACTTCTCTTTTGACATATTTTAAGAAATTAACAACAGAAAATAACACGTTTTTTGTCTCAGTTGTTGTCCCAAGTAACTGTCTCATCTTGCAGTTTTTACATTTAATGTGTTCATTTTGCTGCTAGACGATACACTCAACCCGGCGACGCCACTGACCAATGGTGTGCGATCAACGAAATGCCTTATTGTGGTGCTTTTATAAGGCAAAAGGTAGTGTAGAGACACACTTGAGGTGTGGTGCGATCCTAAGTGATGATGTTACTGCAAATTTTCTCTTGATTTTGACAGTGAAAAAATGTCGAAAATCGATTAATATTTGATAAAGTTAAGCGTATAATAAATGGTGCCAATTTTTGGGTTTACCCTGTATGTCGTAAATGTTGCTGTGGTCTGTCTCAGTCAGTTGCAGCTGTGCTGTGATGGCATGTGTAGAACCAGGAGCTGGTGACAGCTGCAAAGTTACACAGTCGAGACGACGACGTGTCTGACTCCTTGATAGAACATCATGCGGCTCTGCTACCTGACCAGGTTTTAGCTCGCCATAATGACGTACCATACATTATAATGGGCTGACATTGTAATATTCGTACGTAATCAGTGGCGTAGCCAAAAATTTTACCCTTTTTCTCCCTTCCCCTCTTTTCCCCTCTTCTCGGCACTCTCTTCCCTCAGAAGTAGGACCCCCTAAAATCTAGCTAGAAGGTCTGTGGGAGCGCTGAGAGCTCCCCCGCGAGGTCTGGAGCAGAGCCCTATAGCTGAAATCAAATTTTGTGCATTTTAGCTTTAAAAGATGAGATCTGGTGGCAACAATTTTAATTATTTTCCCCAAAATGAACTGACCAAATTGGCAAATTTCATGCAGTTTATACGTATGCTTATGTTATGTCTGGAGGATCGGTGGGGGTCTGGGCCCTCTGGGCCCCCTGACCCCCCCCCTTGGCTACGCCACTGTACGTAACGTATGTAGGCTACTGAATCTCGCAGTCGCAATACCATTTCTTCCAACATTTCACGCTTTATACAAAAACTTTGGCTAAAGTCTTCGCCTCATGCAGGTTTAGTACTTATTTGCTTCAAGTGAATAAAATCATATTTAGTGACTGGGTTAACAGTACTGACAATCTTCTGTTTTTTATATTGTTTTCTCTTCGACGCTATGATAGTTCTATTATTTTTAAGTAACTTAATTTTTGTTTTTATTGCCTACCTACTAAGTTATGTGGCCGTGCGATGTAGGCTGTATAACGCATCTTACCCGTCTGTCTGTCCATATGCGTGTCCCATACCAACTCCTGACTCAAATACCAATAGGTAATTTTAGCAAAGCTCACGTGGCGCTCGATAGCAGCGATCTTGCCATTTGGGCAATTGTGTACACCGTGCAATAGAATAATAATGCATCTTGAAGGAGTACCAAAATTTGAGGCCTCCGTACAAAAGACTTTTTGAACCTAAGATGGTTAAAAATGTACATTCAACGCTTAGAAAATTTCATACGCAGGTTCTCCATTTCCATCTTCAGCCATTTCGGCACAATTCACTTTTGAAATGTGCGTTGCAGCCGAAAATTGCAAGAAAAAACATTAAAACTTCCTATTTTGAAGGTTCAGGGTCATTCAAGGTCATTGATGTTGACACGATTAAAAAGTTTGTCACTAACGTTTGTTGTGATTAGCAGAGTATCTGTGCCTATATCCAACTGTTTTTTTTTTACGCTAAACGAGCCAATAGCGGTAAAATAACCACTTTTGAGGTGGGCAGCCGGCTTTGACGCCCTTCTGCGCTGGCCTTCTTGAACCTAAAGGCTCGGGACCTACACTGTTATAATTTGGGTTTAACGCTGAAAATTTCATATGCAGGTTGTCTTGGTCTATCTCTAGCCATTTTGTCGCAATTCACTGTTGAAATGTGTGCTGCAGTCAAAAATTGCTGAAAATTCATCAAAAACCACTCTTTTGGAGGTTCAATGTCGTTCAAGTTTATCGATGTTGATAAATCTAAAAATCCCATCACCAGTTCTTATTATGATAAGCAGCATGCGTGTACCTATCTGCAACCGTTTTCACAGTAGACGAGCCAATAACGGCAAAATAACGTTTTGTTAGAGGGGTAGGCCTACCCCGCTTTGACGCTCTCGTTCGAGGAGAACCCCCTCACCCAGGGGCACGAAATTTCGTCACACAAAACTAGAGTCCTTGTGGCAGCCCACAGTGAAGATTTCGTGATTCTAGCGCGCACCGTTTTGATAGAGCTCACGACTGTGACGGACAGACGGACGGACAGACGCTTAGACGATGGCTAAGACGCGCGAAGCATTCTGCTGTCGCCCGTAAAAAGTGTAAGAAAGTTGATGTGAAAGTTCTTTACAGTAGGAGTAGCTGATGTGCCAGTTTTTTTTCAGTTCAAAAGTTAAAGTCGTCACCACGGGAGTGACGTCAAAACTCAACAAGAAATTTGAGCTAATGCTCATGAGACGCGCAAAAGAATATAGCAGTTCCGGTTCAGTAGTTAAGCTGAAAATTGGGGTGTTCACGCTAAGTTAATATACAAATACCAAATTCTCTATCTGGATCGCATAACGATAGTAGCGTGACGCCACCTTGTGAATGATATAGACTTGTGTCGCAGCCCAAAATCGACAAAAAATTCATAAAATCCCCTATTTTAGCGTTCAAGGTCATTCAAGGTCATTGAATTCGGCGCCAATCGAGAGATAGTGTACGACTTCTTATTAGTGATTAATAGTAACCTAGGCCTTATCTCGCACCGTTACTGAGATACAGCGACTTATTGGCCAAAAATCGCAAATTTTGCCCACCCCCTCTCATTTAGCGCCCTCTTTCGGGGTGACCCGCTTCGAATTTATGGAAAAGCTTTACAGTTCCTGAAACTAGAGTCTTACAGGCAGCCGACGGTGAAGATTTGGTGATCCTAGATCGCACCGTTTTTGACTGATCCACCCGTGTGACGGAAGACGGACAGACAGACAGACAGAATTGCGAAGGCTAAGACGCGCTGGAAGCAGTAGCTGCTTTCGCGCGTAAAAACCTTAAGAAAATAACTCGTATAGTCTGAAGTGCTGCATCCGCGATAGATAGCCTCGCGCTATGCTGGTGTGATGAAACAGACTACAAAGAAATAGTGGGATTTCCAATTCCATTAGTGTCTATGTTGTAGGCCTACGGGTATGCATGTTTGACGATGACGGCAATTCTGATAATAACGCCGACGGCCGCATGTTATGTCGGCATTCGGTGCTGGTATTTTTTTCGTTTGCAAAGAATTGTTAATTATTGTCTGTACAATGCAATGCTATGCATAGCATTGGACAGAGTATAAAATCACCTTTGTGTCCGTCCGTGCGTGTGTGCGTGCGTTTGTGCGTCCGTGCGTCCGACATTTCTTACGCTATCTTCCTTCCACCTTCCCTTTCCCTTTCCTTTCTCCTTCCCCTTCTTCTTCCTCTTTCCTTTCCCCTTTCCCCTTCCCCAATTT
>Ga0209367_1010503_pt1 | contig 12401 bp, 12 predicted proteins | sample WorMetLIZISLAND2_FD_187412 | JGI IMG/M metagenome (GOLD analysis project Ga0209367, IMG submission 187412) | Marine gutless worms symbiont microbial communities from Max Planck institute for Marine Microbiology, Germany - Olavius geniculatus... ... | reverse complement strand
GACTCGACCGTCTCGTCACCTGGTCCACTTAATTTCCCGCGTAAAACACGGCTGAGACGGGCATAAGTTTATCGCGTGTCACGTCCACCAAACCGTGGTCACACGCCTATACAAGCACGCAAAAAAAACGTGTGTGAAAACGACCTCCTACAGGAGGATACAAAACTACCGAAAACACTTCAAAATACACAAATGAACAAACCATTAAGAAAACTAACGCAAATAACGCGTACGTAGTACTTATAGGCTACAAAGCAACAAGCGGTGAAAATCAACCGTGACAGTTGTGAAAAAAACAGTACCATAACAAGCCGAATGTGATTTGAAAGTGCTAAGAGCACTGCAAGAAGACGTTGCATTGGATGATGGTTAAAAACTACCTGAAATTAAAACGCGAAAACAGAAAGCATGCAGATTATTACGCGCGAGAGCTAGCACAGCTAGCTATAGCGCGTATTAGCTAATAGCTATGGCAATTTTGTCGTGATGTCTTGGTGTCTGTCACGTCCCGTTAGCTTCCAAGACAATGTGAGAGAGACTGTGGGTTTTCACCATATGATAGCTTAGAATCTCTAATATTTCATGACAAAATTTTATGCTCTGAGTGACGGGGTCCCCTCGAACGAGGGGGAGAAAGAGGGACACCCCCTTTAAAAAGACGTTATTTTACCGCTATTGGCTAGTCTAGCGTGAAAATGGTTGCAGATAGGCAAAGACAACAAACACTGGTGACATGCTTTTTAGTAGTATCAATGATTTTGAATGACCTTGAGCCCCCAAAATAAGGGTTTTTAGTGATTTTTACGCGCAAGAGCTATCGTAGCTATAGCGCGTATTAGCAGTAGTTATTCCGTCTTTGTGTCTTGGTGTCCATCACGTCCCGGTACCGTTCCAAGACTAGGTGAGATAGAGACTTCGGGTTTTGACCATATAATAGTTTAGAGTCTCTTAATATTTCGTGACAAAATTTTATGCCGCTTCGTGAAGGGTTCCTTACAAACGAGGGGGTGAAAAAGGGGCACCCCCTTAAAAAGGCGTTATTCTACCGCTATTGGCAGTCTAACGTGAAAATGGTTGCAGATAGGCACAGATATACTGCGTGTCATAACAAGCACTGGCGACAAGCTTTTTAGGAATGTCAACATCGATTACCTTTAATGACCTTGAATCCTAAAAATAGGGGTTTTAGTGATTTTTTTGGTGATTTTTGGCTGCAAAGGTGTCAATTGCAACGAAGTGGATGGATATAGATCAAGATTACCTGCGAACAGAAACTGCTATAGGCTGTCATGCGTCTCATGAGCATTAGCTCAGATTTTTTGTCGACATTGTCATACAGGGTTTTTACAGGTCAGGGAAAATTGAAAAATGTCATGGAATTTGTGTTGTCAGGGAAAGTCAGGGAAAATGATCTTAGATCATGCAGACTGCAGATAACTGTGATTTTTGCAGCTCCAAATATTAAAAAGCAGGCAAATTTGCGGCTTCCACTGAACGTCCAAAAGCTAGAGATGTTTCAGCTTCAGGGGGGCAAAGCCCTCCTAACACCCCAACTAGGGCCTCTGTCGTTTGCATATTGCTCATATTAATACCGTTTCCTCACTTAATACCATTTATGACATTTGTGCGATAGGGTTATTGTTTCGATAATGTCAGGGAAATTGTCATTCCATGACTGGAAAAGTCAGATATAAGTCAGGGAATTTTGCTACAGAAAACCTGTAGGAACCCTGGTCATAGTGATTGTGTGTGTCAATTGCAGGACATTCGTGAGATAACCGGTTACTTGCTGATCATCTCAGTGAACGCTGATGTAGTGCCTCTGACATCACTCATCATTATACGTGGCCGAACACTGTTTGAACACAAGAATTATCAGTACAGCATCTTCATAACAAACAACTTTAAACCTGGCAGCGAGACCGTAGGACTACGGGAGCTACAGCTGCGCTCACTACATGGTGCATTAATCAACTTAGTTTTTACGCACGAAAGCAGCGACTGCTTTCAGCGCGTCTTAGCCATCGCAATTCTGTCTGTCTGTCACACGGGTGGATCAGTCACAAGCAGTACAAACTAGAATCACCAAATCTTCACCGTTGGCTGCCGGGAAGACTTTAGTTTCAGGAACCGTAAAGCTTTTTTTCATAAATTTGAAGGGGATCCCCCCCGAACGAGGGCGCTAAATGAGAGGGGTGGGCAAAATTTGCGATGTTTGGCCAATACGAGGGCGTTCAATAAGTTCCAGGACTATGTCCTTAATATAACAACAGTAAATCGCACATTTCTGACAGTTGTGTTACTTTTCAACATATTCTCGCTGCAGTTCACTGCAATGTTCCCATTGTTCTACAAGTCGATTGGAACCCGTAGCATTAAGTTCATAGTAGTTTTGGTTTTTAGCTGTCACTATGTGCTTACAGAGAAGAACAGTCCTGAAACTTATCGAACGCTTCTCGTAAGTCGTTGTATCACAGGCTGAACGGTAGTTCAAACCCTGTGATAACAGCAACTTCTCTTTATATGAGAAAGCCAAAAATTCGACCCCCACAGAATCAAAACCCCTGACCCGATTGAGATAAAATTTGGCACGGTTAATTACGTCGGCTAGGTGACCCCTCACGCGAAATTTCATGTAAATCTGTTCAAGGGGGGTTTCTCTGCAAATACGTGAAATATATGCAAAAAATTTTATAGCCATAGGCCTATACCTTTTTTTTCTTCCACGCACCTACAGGTCAGACCCCTCAGTGGATTTTTGCGCACAAACGATGGCTCAAACGATGCGGTGTCAGGCAAGGGTGTGCATTTCATGGTTAGAAATTTAAAATTTAATATTTAACATATTTATTAGAAAAATTCAAAAAAATTACAATGATGCCTATGGGGAAAATGAAACAATTCTTTAAACAGTCATAACTTTGGCTGTGTATAAGATGGAGTCGTAATTTTTGGTTCTAGGGTATGGTTTTCAAGTATGGCCAATCTAATGGTGTTATATAATTTTTTCCCAGACTCTCCCTGGCTGCCATGGCAACGAAATTTGGGACAAAAATGGGCTATAACTCGGCTTGTATGAGAGACTGCAAAATTTTTGCGTTTATAGGGGGGGTTTAGGGATGGGTTATTGAATGCTGCCAAATGCATTTTTTCCTGACAGACTGTCGTTGCCATGGCAACAAAATTTGGGACAAAATTGGCTATAACTCGGCTTGTGTAAGAGATATCTGCAAGATTTTTGCGTTTATAGGGAGGTTTTCAGGGATGGGCCAGTGAATGCTGCCAATCGAATATTACCATCACTGACCTTCATTGCCATGGGAATGAAATTTGCAACAAAACGGGCTATAATTCGACATAATGTACAAGATATCTCCAAGATTTTTGCATCTGACAAGGGGTTTTGAAGGTTGAGCGAATAAATAATTTTAGTAAGTTCACCATCATTGACTGTCGTTGCCATGGCAATGAAATTTGGAGAATTTTTGCCAAAAATTGGCTAGAACTTTGTTAACTACGAGATGGGCTCAGACTGTAGTTTGACCTGACTTTATAGACGTTTGTGGTCGGCCATTTTATGCAACGGTCCAATAACTGCAATAGTACGATTAGTTAAATTAGCATTATTGGAGTGTTTTCTGGGCCCATATTAAGCATGTGATGCATGCAATATTAGTTCGTTTCACCAAAATAAGGGGTTTTATGGATTTTTTTGGCGATTTCAGGCTGCAACAAGTTTATATCATTCACAAGGTGGCGCCATGGAACTATCGTTATGCGATCCAGATAGAGAATTTGGTATTTGTATATTAACTTAGCGTGAACACCCCAATTTTTAGCTAAGCTACTGAACCGGAGCTGCTATATAGCTATATAGCCTATATAGGCTTTCACGCATCTCATGAGCATTAGCTCAAATTTCTTGTTTATTTACCAATAAATCAGACAGAAAAAACTGTGTACAATTCAGAAGTAGTTAATAGAATGCATGCATGTTTCAGCAAGTTTTTAGCACTTTTTTTTCTTTTATTATTATATGAACATTTTTTGCTATGCTTAGGCCTGTTATCTAAAAAGTATTTGTATTTTGCTCATATTGCTTTCTTCTGTTTTTTATATAAACCTTGTTTTCTGAATGAAAGAAATTAAATCGAACTGAATTAAAACCATGCAAGAAACACGTGTGGCTGATTATAGACTAGACAGTAGCAACGTGTTATGTACAAACGCATTATCAGTAATTTTACTTCTATGAAAATTTTTTATATCAGTTAATTTAATGTTTTACAAATGGGTATGTACATGTAACTATGTATGTCTCTGAATAATGGCATGCGATGTAAGTAAGTTCAGTACTTAGACTGGAATCATGAATTAGTAGTCAATCACCTGCTAATTGCAAAATTTGCCAAAAAGTGAAAGAAATACATTTGCAGAGTGCAGACGTTAATTAGGCTACCTCTGTGAGTGAGTGAGTAGGTTTTAACATCCTGCTCAACACAGTAGGTTTTGTAGGTAATTTTGAGGACGGCCTTTCCAGGCAAAGCACATACACATAATAATGGAACAGAAAAATTAACCTTTACGGAAAAACCTGATATGGAACGCAAGACAGAAAAAAACTGTTTAAGTCTAAAATTGTAAGAACTCTTAATAAATGTGCATATGTAGGGCCTAATAGTAATGGCAGTTCTAATGATATTTCCTGTTATCCTCCAGACAGTCATCTATAACAGTGTGCATTATCATTAGCAGTGTTTGCTTGCTGTGTTTGGCTGCCTGCTGAAAACGTTGCGAGTCTAATTATTAAGCTCTGCTCACTCACGCATGCTGTGTGTGTGTTGACACTGGACACTGCCTGGCTATATCTTTACCCCATCCATGGTCCATGCTGCTCACCCTTATTAGTTCCACTAGTTGCCGTAAGATATGATGACTGTGTAATAGGCACTGCGCTCAGCGGCGGCGTGCATTATATCCTACAGTGAAGACAAAGAGCCCCTCCACCGTTATCCTGGGGATGGGGTCTGACAAGGGGCGCCTTTCTTGCCTTTTCCTCAGCTGACTTGAGTGCCTGGGGACAGCTTCACAAGAAAGGTATAAAGCCAAAATTGGCGTGAACGTTGCTCGGGGCAGGAGTAATTGAACGGGTGTGTCATTTATTGTGGACGGCCGGATAATTTTCGGCAGAGGGCTGACACAAAACAGTAAGTATTTACTGCTGATGCTGCTGCTGCTGCTAGATGATCATAACCCTGCTGTGGATGTTGGTGCAGAGATAAAAGCTGGCGGCGTGTTCATTCACATGAATCCACGCCTGTGTCACATCCACACAATCAACTGGCAGGACATCCTTCCTACTCGCTCGTTCAACGTCTGGCTCAACGGCACTGATGACAGCGCCGACAGATGTCAGTATGCATGCACACAGTGTGGCTGGCTCATTTGCTTGTTTAAATCAGACTAATCAGTTATTATTACTCTCCACAGAACATAGGGCTAAGCGTGTCTCAGCTATTGTAGAGGTGTGTGTTTGTCTGTCTGCAATTGTATCAAAACTATGCTAGCAAGGATTACAAAATTTTCACTGGGGAATACCACGAAGACTTTATTTTTTCCACGCGAAAGCAGCTACTGCTTTAGCGCATCTTACCAATCGCAATTCTGTCTGTCCGTCTGTCTGTTTATCTGTCCGTCACACGGGTGGATCAGTCAAAAACGGTGCAAGCTAGGATCACCAAATCTTCACCGTCGGCTGCCTGGAAGACTCTAGTTTCAGGAACCTTAAAGCTTTTCCATAAATTCGAAGGGGGTCACCCTGAACGAGGGCGCTAAATGAGAGGGAGATAGGGAAGAGTTGCGATTTTTGGCCAATAAGTCACTGTATCTCAGTAACGGTGCAAGATAGGGCCTAAGTTACTATTAGTCACTAATAGGAAGTCGTACACTGGCTCTCGGTTGGCGCTGAATTCAATAACCTTGAGTGATCTTGAACGCCAAAATTGGGGGTTTTATGGATTTCTTGGCGATTTCGGGCTGTGACACAAGTCTATATCATTTACAAGGTGGCGCCACAGAACTATTGTTATGTGATCTAGATAGAGAATTTGGTATTTGTATATTAACTTAGCGTGAACACCCCAATTTTCAGCTAAACTACTGAACCGGAACTGCTATAGGCTTTCGCGTGTCTCGTGAGCATTAGCTCAAATTTCTTGTTCCTGTGGTGAAATTTCGTGCTGCTTGGTGAAGAGATTTTTTTCTGGCTCTCGAACGAGGGCATCAGAGAAGGGTACCCCAGTAAAAAGTCAAGTTATTTTATCACTATAGACTCGTCTAGCATTAAAACAATTGCAGATAGGGACAGACTTGCTGCTGATGAGCTTTCAGAAGGTACCAACATTGATGACTTTGAATGACCTTAAACACCCAAAGTATGTGGTTTTAGTGATTTTTTTGTGATTTTAGGCTGCGGCGCACATTTCAAAAGTGAATTGGCTGGAGATAGACCAAGCCAATCTGCGTGTGAAATATTTAGCATTAAAAATACATTTTAGCAGTTTCAGTTTTGGCTCTAGGTTGAAGGAGTTCTTCATACAAAACCATCAAATTTGGGTACCCACTCAGAGTGTGCAGTTTCGACTTCTATACACCAGTTCAGTGTGAAAAATGTTGCAGATAGACACAGACTTGCTGCTTAAGCATTGCTGACAAGCTTTTTAGAGTACCAACATTGATGACCTTGAACGATCTTGAAATCTAAGAAAGCTTTGTCTAGTAACTTCCCATCTACTGAAGTCAGACATAGTTTCTCTTCTATTGACATTACCTTTGTCTTTTTGTTATTCAACAATAGACATAGTTTTCAAGATTTGTACTTGTATAGTGTTAGTTTTACAGTGACTAATTTTGTTAAATTTTAGAGATTGATTGATTATGAAATTTTTAATCAGTTACAACTCACAGTCCTAGTTTATGTAGATGGTCATTGTAAGTGTAGTAATCAGTGTCTGTCTGTGAAGTGCACATGATCTCTCCATGTTGTGTTTCCATCATGTTGCAGCTGCTTTTCTGTGCTGTTTCAGTCTAGTCTGTCAGTGTGTTGATGTTGGGTATACTGTAGGTGGTGAATGCAGTAATCAATGTGAGGTTCTTGGTGGTCAAAGGCGTTGCTGGGGATCTGCTCCAAACATGTGCCAGACGTGTCAGTTTTCACACACTATTATTATTAATATATGTAAAAAAAAACTTAACCAGTTTATAACTGTGTGTAAGGATGATGTGATGATATCATTCCTCTAAAACAGCGAAAATCATTTGGGTAACCTTAATGGGGCTATGCATATGGCGTCCTTACAAGCTGACTTTAGTTGGTAATCACTAACATAGTCTAAAGCCTTCTTCATTTGATGTTATTTGTCCTATTAGGCCTACTTGCCCAATGGTTACCGATTTGGCCGAGATATAATGTTTTGTTGAAAAAAGGATAATGGTAAGTGCATGTTCGGCCTTTTCATTTTTCAGTTTTTTCTTTTTTACATACAGCTAGCACAAATTTGATATGTTGCCTACTGATTCTTAAGCTAGGGTGTAAAATCTGAATTTGATACATGTGATTTGATTTTTGTTTACATTAAAATTGTAAGAAAATTACAGTGGGAGCAGTCTCGAGCATCAGTTCCACATTGGTCACTCTAATTTCATATACTGAATTTAAGAGCCTTTGTTCTTAGATACACTGCTGACGTTGATATGTTGTGTTTTATTGAACAGACAGTAAGATAATTAATTTGTTGTCAATTTATTCTGGACAACGGGTGTTTTTAGGTTGCACTTTCTGCGTGGAAAAGTTTGCCACCGTCATTTAAACAACTGTTTAACATTGTATCTTTTGAACGGTGTTTCAGTGGGCATTTTATCTCTAGTTTTGTTTTTAGTTATTTGTACGGTACACATCTTTAAGTTTATTTTAAGTTTTAGGCACATGTTGTACAGCACTAATCATTTTTGTAATTGTTATCTTTGTTTTGTTTGTTAGATTGATTTATTGATTGATATGTTATGTATTGTAACAGATACTCGCCTGTCTTGCAGTCTTAATTGCGGAGGTCACTGTAAGGGACCAAACCCCAACGACTGTTGTAACACTCAGTGTGCTGCAGGCTGCACTGGACCCTCCAGTGACCAGTGCCTTGTGAGTACTGAGACTTGTAATAGTACTAGTAGTAGTAGCAGCAACCACAACAACAGGTTGTTGGCATGGCATAGTGATAACGCATTTCATCTTATCAACGAAGTTACTCTACACCGGGCCGGGTTGCTACTTGGATGGGTGACTGCCTGTGGATAGGTAAACCATCTCAGTATGTAACTAGCCGCCTATGTCAACTCAGCCTTCCATCCCTCCAGAGTAGGTAAATTGAGTATCGGCCTATCTGGCTGGGGTTAAGGCGGGGTGCATTACCCTGTGTCGGGTGCCAGGTAACACAGCGTGATCCCATGCAGCAGGTGATGCTCTGCAGCTCTGAAATGGGCTTCCCACAAAAATCTATATCACTACCTTTGAATATACTCAACAAACTAACTAATGAAGGTTGTAATTTATAGCTATAGCCGGAAACTGGAGTCCGGGGATTGGGTTTTTGGTGAAAAGGCAGTACTTACAGTTTGTGGGAACATTGGAAAATTTAAAGGGTTGATATACCCTATCTAGCAAAGTCACGTGGTCTGAACTCAAACGCATTAGCATACACGGAACACACAGTGTCAACTTAGAATAGAGTCTGCGCTTATAATTATTTTGCTAATGAACCAAAGTTCACCAAATTCTCTTTGCTGAATTCTGTAGGGATCGCTGTTGATATGTTTGTTTTTACTTTTCGATATCTTGATTGGTTCCTGTTTCTGAAATATACGCCATCAAAGTTGAAAGTTGTCCAAAATTGTGCCAAATTATAGATGTTTTTGCCCTCCCAACTTTTGGGCTGTGGGCTCCCAAAAATTTGTACATAAGTGATCATGCCCACTTTATTGCATGTCATGTGGAAAAGTTTTTTGCGGTCACTCCCTTACCACCAAAGGTAAGACTCTATGCTAAATTCTAAGCCAATTTTGATCCCTTTTGTGAACAAGAAATTTGAGCTAATGCTCAAGAGATGTGCGAAAGCCTATAGCAGTTACTGGACAACAACGGTAAAATATCGACTTTTACGGGGTACCGCTTTTTGATGCCCTCGTGTGCAAATTCCTTGAATCTAGAAAATCAAGACTTAGACCGTCAAAATCTACGTTTAATGCTGAAAATTTCATATGCAGCTTGTCCATGTCTATCTCAATTTGTTTCGGCGCAGTTCACTCTTGAAATGTGTCTTGCAGCTCAAAATTGCCAAAAAATCCATAAATCCCCCTATTTTAGCATTCAAAGTCAATCAAAGTCATTTAATTCAGTGCCAATCGAGAGCCTGTGTACGACTTCCTATTAGTGATTAATAGTAACCTTGGCCCTATCTCGCAACGTTACAGCGACTTATTGGCCAAAAATCGCCAATTTTACCCACCCCCTTCTCATTTAGCACCCTCGTTTGGGGTGATCCCTTCGAATTTATGGAAAAGCTTTACGGTTCCTGAAACTAGAGTCTTCCAGGCAGCCGACGGTAAAGATTTGGTGATCCTAGCTTGCACCGTTTTTGACTGATCCACCCATGTGACGGACGGATGGATGGACAGGCGGACCGAATTGCGATGGCTAAGATGCGCTGAAAGCAGTAGCTGCTTTCGCGTGTAAAAGTTGTTAGTGGGACCTTTTCCCCAGTTGGGTGTGGTCCAGCAAGTTTTGAGCGTTCTCTAGCATGTGTAAAAATTTTAGGGTGCAGCACTCCTGAGGGGCTGAAATATGGTCTTTGGAAAAAGTTGATTTTTGTTGGTAAAAATGCACGTCCCAAACTTTGTTGTTAATGGAACAAAGTTCACCAGACTTTTTGTCATATGATAGCGTAGGGCCTCTAGTTTCTTGTGACAAAATATGTTGCTGGGTAATATGTTGTTGGCTTGTCTGGCATAAAAAACAGTTGCAGTAATACGTAGACTTGCCCTTACTGTAACAAGAATTGCTGGCACACTTTTAAAGGGTATCAACAATGATGACCTTGAACGACCTTTTATTTTCAGAATAGGGGGTTTTAGTGATTTTTTAACAATTTTTGGCTGTGGTGCACATTTTAAGAGTGAATTGCGATGAAATTGCTAGAGACAGCCTGCGAACAGAAACTGCTATAGGCTGTCGCATGTCTCATGAGCATTAGCTCAGATTTCTTACAAAATGTCTTCATCTGTGTCTGAGATATTTGCAGTTGAAGTCTGAAGTCTGAATTTTGCATGTCTGTGGCCCTAGATTTTTTGGGGGGAGAGCCCCCAAAATTGTGGACAGGGATTATAAGATTGAACACACTTCCCGTCATGCGTGAAAGTTTCACAGCTCAGATGGTGAAAAAAAGAAAATAGTTGCCAGCAAAATATAAGCCCACCGTAAAATTGGGTGGACTGATAAAGGTTATGTGTCGATGAATTTGTATAACACACACTTTTTGCTTATTTTTGGTCTTCACTGATGTTTTGTTTGTGTTGATTTTATTTTGGGCAGCTTTAAGAGTTGTTCATGTCGTTTGACCATTTTATATTGCAGCTACATTTACATCGCATTAATGTCGTAGTTATTGTCAGTTTAGCAGTAAATGATCTGTTGTAGGCCTGTGCTAAGTTTGATGATGATGGTCAGTGTAAGGAGCACTGTCCGCCACTGACTATCTACAATGAAGTTACGTTCAATCAGGAACCAAACCCTGATGCTAAGTACAAATACGGAACACTCTGTGTTGACCAGTGCCCCTGTAAGTATGTGCTTTACTGTATGACTTTTTCGGTTCATAATACAAGTTAATTTCCAAAACAACACAATTCATCAATTTTTTTATTAGAATGCTATTCTAAGACATTTAGGGCCGATTGTATGAATGCCACTCAAATCTCGAATCAGAAAGGAGTGCCAAAGTTGCAGTAGACAGTGTTGGTAAATGTCATAGTTTAGTTTACGGTGGTCAAGTTTGAAGCATTCCTGTGAGCTGATACATTGTTTACTTATAATTTGTCATTTTACATGCAAATTATTACTCAACGCTGACAGTACGCTGGATTTGCTCGCAACTTAAAAGTTGATTGGAACTTTGATTGATGAAATGCACCACTCAGTTTTGAGTAGACTCACGTCAAGTTGATCGGCGTTTAGTTTCATACAATATTTTTTTATGTTAAGTCATCACTGAGGTGTGTAGACGCAACTTTTAATATTGGCGTTCATACAGTCGATCATTACTAACCTGCACACACACCATGAGACTGTTTGCATGTTGAAGCAGTTTTTAACATTTTTAAATATACATTTATGCATCTGTTTTGTTTGTAAACAATATTTTTCTTTATGAGTACTTCTTGCTTCAATTAGTGGTAGGGTGGTCTACTAAGCTTACTTAACACGTTTTGTCTGATCAGTGTAGTTGCTCTACACTGGGCCTGGTTATTGCTTGGATGGGTGACTGCAGTCCACAGATGGGAAATAAATAAATTATGGTTATGCATGTTGTAGCCTAAATGCTAGTTGACGGTTTTATTCACTTGTGTTTTTGAATATCAGTGGGCAGTGTTTGTCACTTTAGTGCTTAGGTCAGCTGAGCTTCCCACTTGCTGTCAGTGGCATGGCAGTGTATACTGGTAGTAAGGTCTAAAAATTGCTGCGCTTACAGTTGCCGGCATTGCTAAAAAACCTACATTCCTAAAATTTTTATTGGACCTTGGAAAATATTTTTTTGCAATTTTTAGTTTGCTTTAAAGATTTTATTACAATAACTGTTTGCATGTTGTCTGTTACGCCACCTGTGTACATTTGTTCTCACGAGTACTATTTGGTTTGTCAGTTTGTTTTTTGTGAGTTATTGTGGATTATTATGCAACATGTTACGAAATAAAAATAAAAATACATTTCTTTCGCTCCTCCTCATCTTTACTTTTTGCCATCTGCAACCAGAAGCGCATGAATGTTTAAGGGCTCATATAGTTGTCTGTCGGTGTAGCCTACCTGCTAGTGGAGGGCGATGCATGTGTTCGTGACTGCAGTCAAGGTCATCAGAGTGACGACAATCGTAGGAAGTGTGTCTCGTGTGCTGGACCTTGTCGAAAAGGTGCGTCTGCTTTACAGCATTTATGCTAGCCTCTTGTGCCTCGTGAGGTCTGGTGGTGTAGAGTAGACCCACTCCGTTTCCTAGCCGGATGGCATAAAAGGTGCCTGAAGTTTTAGTTATGAATAATTGGTATGGTTAGATTGTGTGTGTGTGTGTGTGTGTGTGTATATG
>Ga0209367_1010502_pt1 | contig 12402 bp, 8 predicted proteins | sample WorMetLIZISLAND2_FD_187412 | JGI IMG/M metagenome (GOLD analysis project Ga0209367, IMG submission 187412) | Marine gutless worms symbiont microbial communities from Max Planck institute for Marine Microbiology, Germany - Olavius geniculatus... ... | reverse complement strand
AGGCAGCATCCACCTTCCAACGTCTTCGAAAAATATGGTCAAGCCACTCCATCAACCTCGACACCAAACTTCGGCTGTACATGTCCATAGTCATCCCAACTGTGCTTCACGCTTGTGAGACTTGGAAAAGCAGATTCAACATACGGCAGAAACTAGACGTTTTCCACCAGAGGTGTCTCCGCACTATTCTGGGAATATCATGCCGTGACCACATTTCCAACGACGAAGTCCTGCGAAGAGTCGATCTGGGAAGCCTATCCGAAATAGTACGACAAAGGAGGCTGAGATTTGCGGGTCACATCCTACGTCTGCCTGAAAACAGACTAGCCTACAAGGCCATGAATTGGTTACCTGACAACGGCAAACGTAGACCAGGAAGACCAACGAAGACCTGGAGGGCAACATTCAAAGAATTCCTTCAAGATATGGAGCTTACCTGGTTGGGTGCAAAGAGATCTGCCAGTGACAGACCGAAATGAAGAAAGCTCGTCGCCCGATGTTCCGGCAGGAACTGGAGGAAAACTAAGGTCTAAGGTAAGGTTACGTGTGTCGTATTATTCTGTATGTATTGCATGATATATCAGGGTGGCATGTTTATTTTCGTATACAATGTAATAATTTGCGTATTATATGTATAATTCTAGGGAAGAGGTAAAATGGGTTTAATTTTGTCCCCCATTTTATTCTTTTCTTTAAGGGGAGGTGTCGAGCCGCGTTAGTTTTTAGTCAGCTCGTTGGCCGGGATGTGTATGTCGCTTGTGTGAGAACAGGTCGACGATTTATTTTCGCTTGAGATAGCGAGCTTTTTCGCTGTTTGTTCGAGTGTGGTGGCGATTATTTGTCGACTTATTTCGCCTGCCGTTGTTTATAACATCTTCGTCTTAATGTTGCCGGAGTTCGTTTATTAGTGTGTCTGCATATCACTGTGATTCGGTGTCTTCGTACCTGTTTTTGCGTGGCTAGGAGTTGGTCTGTAGGTAGCAAGCAGTGTTACTAGTATTAGTAACACATTAGCTTACTCTATGTGATAGTATTCTCTTTACCTGTAGTATGATGTCAGGCATCAGACCATAGGTGATTGCCAATCGGAGGTCGAGCTGTAGACCTAGCCCCGCCTTACTTATGACGTGAGTTGAATAACTGTATTGTTATTGGTTAGCTATGACAAGACCAAGCTATAATTAGATTGTCGTTCAGTGTGGGCGCGAAACGAGCTGTTTGATTACAGTTGTTAGTTTGATGCTGACCAGAATGGTCTTGTGTGTATGGTATATGTAAATACCTAGTCTGTATGGCCGTTTGTATGGCCTTGGTGATGGTAATAGAGTACTTGTGTAGACCCTAAATGTGAAGTTTGATATGTGGGGAGGCCTGCGTGGATCCCTAGAGTGGCGTATTAAGGGGAGAAGACCCTTGCGCGAGCTCCTAAACTCTGCACAGATCATGATATTAAGTCCTTTATATGTGGCTTAATTATGTGTATATTGCTTGTGGTTGTTTGTCATGTAATAACCGTTCTATTGAGCTATTCGTCAGTTTGTATCTGACCTTACATAAGTCGACGTGATATCTCTGTTTAAACGGTGAAACTGAACAGTCTGTTGATTTGATTGAGATATTTTTACTAGCAGCTGCGACTGCTTGATTGTTTGACTGTCTATTTGTATGTCTGTTCTAGTTTCGATTATTGGCATTGCACTTGCATAATTCGCACGCTGTAAATATTCTGCTTATTAAATTATATTATAGTTTCAATTTCAATTCTGTGTCCAGGTACTTTAGCATTAGGCTTAGCTTAACTCTAAATTAAGTTTAGCGTTAGGCCTAGAATCAACTCCACCAAGACAACCTCACAAATTATAAAGTTAAACGTCACGTGCAATTAATTTTCAACGGCATTGGCGGTTCTAGCCTGCAGTATCTGGGTACACGGCCCCATGGCGAGCGCGTTAGCGAGAGCCTATAACGGGGTGTAGGGGCACAACCCAAAGCGGAGTACAGAGCTCCTGGTCATGGAGTCAGCGGGGCGCGAAGCCCCCTGAAGCTGAAGCACTTTTGGTCTTCCGACGTTCAATGAAAGCGACAAATTTGCCCATTTTTCTAAAATTTGGAAACGCAAAAAATCAGATATTTGTGTAATCTTTGCAAAAGTCGTGGGTGGCCACGAAACTGGGGGGTCTGAAGGAAAACTAATGGGGCCTGTGCTCCTCCCTCCGGCCCGGGCATAAAACCGCCACTGTCCAATGGCTTTTCTAGTATCAGCAATAACATGTTGAACTAGGCTAGATATATGTTCATCGATAAAGGTAATAGGCTTACAAAATAAACAAATTTAATATGATTTGACTTAATGCAACGGCGACGTTGGCGAATCAGCGCGCACCTGCAGCTCCAACTTCGCGGTCCCGAATCCGGCTTCTCTAGCGTAAACAAATATAGGCCTATAAAATGATTTCATGACAAACTGCAATTTAAACATTACCGACCAAATGGTACAGATGCCTCGGATGAAGGAGATAAAGAAGATGTATAATCCATGCGACTAGCTTGCAATGCTACGAAGTATACATGTAGCATGATAGGCATACGCAGCGTGTGGCCATTTAGTTCCGGCTTGTGAATGTTAAATTATTGTGCAATAACGTTACTTCGCATAATAATTAGGCCTACAGCTGCGCGGGACAGCTTTAGGGTCTATTATTCTTCCACGCAGTTAAATGCAATGTATACCTAACATTTTCAAATAATTCTAATAGATTGTATTGTGCCCAGTAATTTTTAGCAGAAAGCGTCGACAGACTGCAGGTAGGCCCTGTTTACGATTTGCGGCCATGGCTACAGCAGTAGCCTAATACTTTTACTTATATTAAATTTTCACTGATTTTTCACTGTCACGATAAATTAGTTCAAGCCGTGTTTATTCGAAATATGTTTCACTTCCGATTCCTTTACCGTTACAGTGAAAGACCTAACCTGCGTTTAAACCGTATAGTAGATAATAAACATAATAAAGAATATTCGTCATTTTCACGATAAATCGACGCGACTATACCATGGCGTTTGGGACTGTAAACCTACAGTACACCAGAAGCCACCAATGACTGACATGAATCAGTCTAAATAAACTTATCTTACAAGTAACGTCATTTGGCTTAAAAATACGAGTACTAAACCTACATTTTGCGCAATTATATCTCACTTACTGTGATCAAACAACAATACTTGATTACATAGGCCTAATATGCCACACAGTTGCCGGGGAATTCACAACGTACGACGCTGTTAGTTTCGATTTCCGTTTTTTAAACGCTTTGACGTTTGCATCAGCATAGGCAAGTCAAAACTTGCATTCTAAACAAGAAAAAGATGTCAGTGCCCAGTGCCGTTATAATATGCGACCGTCCGTGAAGTTTGCGAGTCTGCCAGACATTAGCTGTTTTATTGAAACAAAAACTAAAAGCCACACTCAAAAACTAAAAGCAATTTATTTAGATTTGTGCAAAGCAGCACATAAGCTTAAAACTAAGCAAATGATTTATTTTCACAATTTCACAGATACATGATGTTATTACCTAAATCTTTACGATCGCAAAGTTAAAAAATATTATAAATACATAGGCCTAATATTTGCGCAACAAAGAACAGAGTAAACACGTGCAAAACATTCAAAAATTGTCTTATGCTGAAACATTCGAAAAAAATGTTTAAACGTTTTAATGCAATGGCGCACAGCTAAGGGTGCCTTAAAATAAAAGTTATGTAATATAAAGCACAAAGTGACATTCATTGATGTATACTGTTATTTTATTGTGGCATGTTAGTGGCTGCGGCCCTTTGTCATTAAATCAAATAAATAAATAAATAAAATGTTTGAGCTTCAGACAACAGCAACAACGCCAAAACATTTTCGAAAATGTTCTATTCAATACAGTAAATATGCAACGGCTTCCTATTTTCAAGCCATGCGCGATTTTTTAAAAATGTTCTGTAGGCTAACATTTTGTGAATGTGCTGTTATGCGATTCATACATGCGCAACAAAATGCAATAATATGCAACTAAAGCAACTGACAGCGGTTGTCGTCGACTCCATTCACTTGACAATGAGTTTAGGCTTATCACAGAGCATTGCGCGTCGCTACAAACTTTTATTTTGTTGCAGGGGTTCGGACAATTGCAACACAACTGCAATAGAACAAAAATAAAACGTTTTAACCTACTATAGTTTTTGTATGCTACCGCATATTATTGCATATGTGCGAACCCCATTAGGTTGTATAATAAAACACTGTTAAAATGGCGCATAGGTGAGTGTGATCAGTGAAACGTTAGATTCTATCGAAGAACAGTTGACGCGAGTTGCACCGACGTGATCGCTGTATGGTCAGTCAAGTGGAAATAATGTTATGATAGGCAAGTCTAAGCGGCATCATGTTCGCGCCGTTTAGTCAGTAGATGTCGCTTCCACTCCGGCAAAGCTTTCAGTCTTTCCGTCTCCATATCACGACGATGTCGCAGCTCCGTCTACACAGAATGCAGTCTTCTAAAATGTCCCTTTGCAAAAAGATCCCTTTTTAAACTACGCAGAAACTATTGCGCAAACCCACACCAGGTCAAATAAAATGTTACAACAACGACAAAGACTAAATAACGCTGCCGAAAGCTAAGAGTTTTCGGACGCAGTTAGGCCTTAATGCAGGCTTGCCGTGGATATGGATATCCATGGATATTATGCTGGCGCACCTGCTAATTAAACTGAATATATGCTTTGTGTTTCTATAATATTTTCTTGTCTGTCGTTTTTATTCTGCATTTTCCTGTTTATTTACGTTACTGAGTCAAATGAATAATCAGTGACATCAGCACGCTATTATTTAATCAGCCTAAATCAATTTATCAGTACTATAACAGCAACAGATCTTAATTTTCGGTGCTTTGTTCGTTGAGCAACAAAAGGTTTATTTATTTGAGAGTTAATTTATAATTTTTATCAAACGTTTTTTCTGCTTAGGTTTACTAACATATTTAATGCTAGCAGGAAGTACAAACCAAGAGCACTTCAAAAGCGTCCACTCCACCCTGTATTTGCAGTCGTACATAAATGCAACCTGCGTCTTGGAAAACAAGAATCCCAGCTGTTGCTGGGGTGTGCCGACCATAGGCTCTCCCTTATGTCCGAAGGCCAGCGTCCGACTTCAGGTCGCGGAAAGAAAGCAATTTCCCAGAGTGACTACAGTCTTATTCACGCCATGGTGACACTGTTTTAGTGAACGCTAGAATCAACATAGGGATACGATACGGTAGGTGACGGCTGCAGGCAGCAATGTTGCATTCAAAATTGCAGCCAAACCGCTGCAGATAGAAACGTGGTTACTTTTGACAGCCTATGTAAAGTCGTTGTCGCCCTATCCAATAATACCGTCGCCGACCACCTATACGACCTACCATTTAGCCACAGTACATACGTTACGGACAGACAAACGACAGACACGACATATCGTACCCCAAAAACAGGGACAATAAAATTATGTAAATTTTCGCGAATCTTGGGAAATGTTATACTAAGATAATGCTAATGTGTGTTTGTTTTTTTAAAATTTTTATTTATTTTTTAACAATTCAAAGTGAGGAATATCTGTGTCATGTTTTACGGGGGGAATAAACGCTCTTGCACTGCTGTATTTTGCAAAAATTGGGGGCTGCATGCACGCAGGTTAGGCGTCTGTGGATATGGATATATCCATAGATATATCCATGGATATCCACGGAAAATCTGTGGATATGGATATGGATGAGAAATTTCATATCCACGGCAAGTCTGCCTTAATGACAGTCGACACAGTTCAGCTGTTTACACTAGATGTTTAGCTTAAACTTTAATGTGCCCCACTTTCGCGCGCATACTGTTTTTCTCGCAATCTGGCGTAAACAATCTGTGTTGCTGACGCATTTTCGTAGGTCAATGCAAACTCTTCCACACAATTTCGACGTGCGACGTCGACCACTGCCGGTTTTGCGGTCTGCACTCTGCAGATCCACTCGTATCAATCTTGTCTAGCAGGCGTTTCACAAAAGCAAGAGACCACTTTTTAAAATTCAGGCAGATTTTTTTTGTCACGTCACCGTTTCCGTTTTAACTCGGATCATTTTGATAAGACGTATTTTTCCGGCATTTTATTCGTATTTTAACAGGAAGTGACTATTGATAACGTCGGCCAACAAGTCGTACTAAAAAAAGACATTTTTTAAACAAAAAGACAGACTCCTACAACATTTTTCGTTATTGGTAACTCGCATACGTGTTACATTTTATGTGTAACATTTTATCCAATTTTGTGCAGGTCCGTGGCTATTATTTAAAAATTTTAAGAGACCACTTTTGTGGACACACTACACACACCGTAAACTAAAACCATTCTGCAGTAAATGCCGTCGTTAAAACATTACATCGTCATCATCATCATCATCATAATGGGACAAGCCCCTACTGAATCATAGCCGTCTCCACCACTTGACGCCATCGAGCTCGGTCTTGTGCAAAGTGGCTGGCTGCCCACAGCTCGATGTTTTGTTGTCGGAGGTCCTGCTCGACGGTGCGTTATAGCCACGTTTGTCGAGGATGGCTGCCAAACTGTTTCCACTCCTTTGGTGGTTCGTCGATGCCGGCGTTGAGACCACGAACATGCTCCTCATCTTGGTCAGAGCAAACGATGTAGCCAAATAGCTTCAACTGCTTGGTCTTGATTGTCAGAGTGAGAGGCGGTTGAGCAGAGCGACGACGGATTTCACGGTTGGTGACATGAGCAGAAAATTGGACTTGCAGAATGTGTCGAAGACACCACTGGTCGAACGCGTCGAGTCGCCTGCTGGACTGCACGGCCAGGTCCCACATTTCGGAGCCGAAAAGTTCGACTGGTAGGTATTGTACAGTTGTAATTTGATGGACTATGATATTGATGAGCGCCATAATTTTATATTCATGGTTAGAGACTTCATACAACCTCTGGCAATCTCTATCCTCATGCGAATCTCCTTTTCACTTCCTCCATCTGCATCGATTCGACAGCCAAGATATCTAAAAGATTTAACCAGCTAAACAGAGTTGTCCATGACAGATACTCATGAGGGATTGGCTGCACTGAAACTGGAACCTTGAATTTTGGTTAATCTTCAGGCCAAACATCGTGATACAAATAATATACTCTACGATATAAGATCGCTGTAGCCTACTCGTCAATTATTAAACGAAAAGTAGACCTACATTATTGATTTTGTACTGGGTTCAAGCCGTATTCTATGACAGAACCGCATTACTACTATGTGTAGACCTATATACGACAGTCAAACGATGAACAAATTAGAAGATAGCCTATTAACACTGTTAACTGCGTACCGATAAAAGCTAATTAGACATAAATATTAACAAAACAAAAATGTTATGAGGATAACTATTACAGCGTATGTTCCGTTCTTTTCAAAACGGCTAATTAGCCTATTGAGTTCAAAATTTTATTTTGTTTTAACGAACAAAGTAATTTGAGAGTTGCGACTGCCAATAACTTTTAAACGGCACGACTTACGGCTGCGAAATTTTGCATGCAGACCCATGTCGTACGTGGCCGTGCTATAGGCTACGTCAGATTTCGCTGAGGAGTCATCCATTTGAGAAAATTTCACTTTTTCTAAAATTCTGCAGCCACACCTCTTAAGCCCCAGCAGAGAGTGACGTCATATAAACGCCACCCATCATTGTGACGCATCATCAGCGCTGCAGCGCATACATCACGTCTACGGGAAGGCACAATGGACAACCGATTTCACGTCGCCAACTCACCATATGTGGCAGGACGAGCAGACCTGGAAACATTTTGGAACACTGTGCTATAGTTTCACATTTTTTCGCGTAAGTTGACAGTTAACAATATGACTTAAAATATATTGTTCTATAAATAGTCAGCAATGCGAAAACAAAAGAAAAGTGATCTGTCGCGACACAGCTCTTCTGCTAGACGCTCTGCTGCTAAACGACAGAAAGCAGCCGAAAATGCGCACACCGACGCAGCTGATCGTTCGCGACGCCGTCGATCGAAATTGTTACTGCGTGCAGCATTCTCTTATGCACGTGATCAAAACTACTCAGCAGACCATGCACTTTTTTCAGCATTGCCATGCACAAAAGTTTCAGAAAAAGCCTCTTGGAATATGTTGTGCTAACGGTAAGGTTGTTCTGCTGCTACTGCCTGCAGCACCCGAGCCGTTAGCATCAATGCTCGCTGGAACTCGCGATGATTCAAAGGATATTCTGACAAACGTCATGCGGTGCAAAGCGTGCTTCCAGGTGACGTCATTTGGCGCCACGCAAAAGTGCAATGACGAAGGCTGGATGCCGACGTTCAAGGTTCAAGAACAGGTATATCATCTTACCGGATCACTGCTGCCAGTGGGCCTTGCATGCATAGTACTGTGTGCAAATAGAATAGGCCTATTGCTAGCACTGCAATGACAGTACGCGTTTCATGCGCATTCATTTACACAAAGTAATACATTTTATAACACTCACAATTGCGTTTTCACATGTAAAAAAAGATCAAGCTGTGTTGGCCTAAAAGGCCGAAAATCGAGGCCGCAGGCCACGTTCCGATAATGGAGGCCGCAGACTGATAATACGGCAAAGATCAAGCGGACAGGAAGCGTAGCGACCTGTCCGCTTGTTCAGATATATATAAACAAATCCTACTTATGACATTGACAATAAAATATAAATTGAAATAGCGCTTTTGCTGTGTACCATTTCCTGCTGTTTCTTTTTCTCTTTGTCCAGAATTAACCGCTTTTTCCAGTCAGGAACATTTTTCCATCGGTCGTGTTCTTCTTTTTTAGTTTTCAGTTCTCGCTGAACCAACAGCAAAACAGCGAAAGTTCCAACTTAGGCTATACTCCGACGTTTTACTTTATATATTGTACATTGACTATTTTGTATTAATGTTTCTGAGAATGCAGAAATAAGTCAAAAAATAATTTTTGATAATTCATACAACAGATAACATAATGTGCAATACGCGATTGAAAATTTAACAAAACCTATAAGTTAAACATAATTGTGGTAAATAGCTAATTACGCACAATTAAAAACACTCAGGGTAGAGGATTGGCCAAAACGCGGGGCCACTTTTTTGTACTTTTTGAGTTTACCCGTACTGATCAAATCGGCACCAAGTTTGACATACGTCAATGTTATTTTATTCTTGAAGTCGAATCGTAGGTTATTTGATTCAACTTTGGAAGATAAAGTAGACGTAGTGCCATTTAGCGGATGACATTACGATAAAATGCAAACTGATAAACGTTTTACGTCAGGAAAAACCTAAAACTCATGACATTTGTTGGTGGATTTTTTTCGGAAAAAAAGTAGGGGCATGCAAGATAAGCGTAGCGGCTGCTGGAGGAAATTATAATTTCGATTACGTGACAAAACGTCGACCAGACAATGGCCGTTCTCGATAAATTTGCTCGTCGAAATTTCGGAAAACTAAAATATCTACGAAATTGATAAAAAAAAACCAAAGGTTTAACAGTCGTGTGTTCGGCGCATTGCAGAGCACGGTCTGGGTCTCCTGCTGGAACACACAAGCGCGGGTCAGGGACATTTTCATTCGCTAGATAACGCCAGTTTAATTTCCAAAGATATTTGGATAAATTACGAATTAGCATAAGAATGTAACGACATTGATTTGTTCTAAATTCGGTGCCGATCTGATTAATATTTGAGTTAGAAGCTATAGAATAAACTGATCCCGCTTCATGGCCTATACCCGGTAAGGCCGGCAAAAAGTATATAGGAGCCTAAAAGCGCCGAATGCAGCTTGTGCAAATTCTGTCAGTTTGACAAAAGAATGTTGGTCGCAAAGTGCATTGATTTGGAGTCCAAATATTAAAACATAAGCAACATCTTCAAATTTCGTGAAGTTCAACGAGTGGTTTCTCGAGATACAGAAAACTGTGCACAGACCGTCAAACAGACAAGACCGACGATATTACCATGCACTTTATAGCCTAGGCCAGGCCTAGTTATCGATTTCTGCTGACTACACGTTTGAGATGGGACAGCATTAGGTGACAATGATTTCAGATAATTTGGTGACGATGTATCCGTGTAAATTTTACCATAGCGTCTTCCTCGAGTTGTCTGTTCTTTTTCTCTATCAGCGCTCTCTTCCACACTGGGCAGTTGATTGGTATCGACTGGTAACCGGGTAGGTTCTTTACATCTGTGCATAACGTAGGTCCGACAGAAAGTTGCATTTTTCCGACAGACAAAAACCGCAAATAAATTTTCCGACAGAAGGAATTAGGAAATCAATGCTCAAAATTTTAATTTTACGCTTACATTTCCGGAAAATGGAGGTTCTTTAGCCCTAAATAAACAAACATTTCCGACAAACAGATTTTTCAACAATTTTTCGACAGCTCAAAATGCAAGGGTAATTGCCCAATTACGCCCTGCGAGGACACCACTAATTCAATTACGATATTGTTCACCTTCACAGCGACAAAATACAGCTGGTAGGCCTAGGCCACGATATATAACGCAATATTAACTGAAAATAAACAAAAATACATTGGCCCAGTGCCGACACACGGTGCAACCGTCCGCATAGCTATGCACTGCACTGCGCAATTCTAACCTTAGCCGTGACTTTTTACTTTTAGAGCTAAAAATAAGTATAGCGGTTACTCCAAGGTCCGAGGAACGTTCACACTAATTTCGGTTTTCCGCGCCTTTATGTTGTTTAGATAAGAACCGTACAGAACAAACGACTGAGAAACGGACAAGCAAGACCTGTATTGTGGCCTATTAGAACAACCGCATAATAATAAAAAGTGTTGAAAAAGTTCACACAACTTTCGGCGATTACCGAATTTACCGTGGCAGGGTCAGACGAAACACCGCACTGGACGTCCAACGCGGCACGGTGCGGTCCAGTGCGGTGTTTCGTCGGAGCGCCATGCATATATTGAAAATGTTATTATTAAAAAATTGTAAATTGTTTGTGATGATATCTCACGTTTTGACGTCACCTTTTAAAAGAAAGATCGTATACATAATCTGAGCAATTTTTCTGGCAAAAACATCATGGACACTGTCGGAGTAAAACTTAGGCCTAAACTGTGGCATAAACTGACCAACTGTTTGATCAAGCAGACCGTATCAAACCCTAACCATTTTGACAATTTCTCATTCAATAAATTAATTACACCTTTTGAATAATTACACTCACAGACAGACAGGCACGCAGACAAGCACGTAATCTCATCGGCAGAGATAATTATATCAAAGAGGTAGAGTAATTAAGGCATCTTATATTTGATCACAAACATGTAATCTTAGTTCTGCCATGTGTTGCACGGCAATTTGGCGGCCAAAGATAAAAATAAAACATCGGATTTGCGATCACTGTTGGCCGGGTCCCTAATTATTATCAAGTGGTTGCTATACTTGGATGAGTGACTGCGCACAGGTAACCCATGTCGGCCATGTCAACGCAGCTTCTAGTGCATATTTTTAAACCCTAACCATTTTGACAATTTTTCATTCAATAAATCAATCACAGCTTTTGAATAACTATACGAGGGCCATCCCAAAAGTTTCCGGCCTCGACGTATTAAACAATAATATTTTTTACAATCTATACATCAGTGAAACGTACATCCTTTACAAACTATAATGAGTCGGTTGCGGATATGACGTTGTTGTAATTTATAACGTCATATAGCTCTAAACCAAAACGATTTGGAGCGCTAACGCAAACAGCATAGAATCAGGCTCACTGTTGCATGACAATTTTCCAGTCTGTAGCTAGGTTTATTAAAGTGGAACCACGTGGCATCTGATTTTGTGAAAGCCCTAACAAATATGTTTTTGAATTTCTCATTTCCATATGTGAATATGCAATAGCGTGCATTTGCGCTAGCCGCAAATAACAGCATTTGAGTCAATTACGACTGCAAACAAAAACGATGGGCATTCAAAAAAGTTTTGAGCCTCAGTATATTGGACAAAAATTTTTTATTATTTATATATCAGTAAAAGGTACCTACATGGCGTATTCGTGTGAGCAGATTGTGCAAGTGACGTCATTGTAATTTGTGACGTCATACGGCATTAAGCTGAAACGATTTGGTGCGCTGCTTGCATTAGCAAGCAGCATTTGAATTAGGCTGATTGTTGCATGAAACTTTTTTAGTCTGTAGCCGGATTTACCAAAGTGGGGCTCTTTGGCATCTGATTTTACGAAAGCCCTGACATCTACGTTTATGAATTTCTCATTTGGGTCTGTGAATATACTATAGCCTAATCTGTGGTAACCGTAAATCAAAGCACTTTAGGCAAAATACGACGCAA
>Ga0209367_1010500_pt1 | contig 12404 bp, 10 predicted proteins | sample WorMetLIZISLAND2_FD_187412 | JGI IMG/M metagenome (GOLD analysis project Ga0209367, IMG submission 187412) | Marine gutless worms symbiont microbial communities from Max Planck institute for Marine Microbiology, Germany - Olavius geniculatus... ... | reverse complement strand
CTCTTAGCGTCCTCGCGGAACGCCGGAAGTTGAGCGGACAAAATTGCGTTCCGTCAGTCATCAGACCGAACGCCGGAAGTAGTCTACCAAAATTGCTGTCGGTCGGCTGTCGACCGACACACGTGCGTAAACCGGAAGTCGAGGACATCAAAATTTGCGTTCGGTCAGTCTACGTACGTAACGCTGTAATAGGAAGTCATCTGAGTCACGTTTTGTCAGTCAACTTATCGTTTAGAATGTCGAGAGATGGACTTTAAAATTTCGGGCGTTCGTCTGTCGTTTTGTACGTAACATCATAGATAACGTCACCTAAAGTCTGCGTTCCGTCAGTCATCAATTTCGTTTCGTTCATCGTCCGTCCTAAACCACCAACTTTGCATTCGCTCGGTGACCGCGGAGTGAAAACTGCGCCCAAACCGTCGAGACTCCGTGTAGCAGCCGCCAGCGACCAACGCAACACCGACCCGGAACTGTTCTTTCGACGCCCGCTGATTCCACACCGCCGTATTGCTGTCTGGTTCTGTGACGATGTCAATACAGCATATCGTCAACACTGTCTTCTTTTCTTCGACTCATCAGTGCAGGCGAGAGTAATTTTTGGGGGATCCTTACAATTTGGCTATAATTAAATCTTCCTCTAAATTCATTCCCCAATTTTATTAATTTTAATAATTAGAGAATTTTGCCACTATTCCGCTTAGAAGTGGTAAAAAATACTTGGCCGGTGTCTTCCGGGCCAGGGGTAGATTACCCCGCGAACCCGCTGTTAAGTTAGATATCTGTAAAGGGTTGGTCTCCTCCACCACTAAGCAAGGAGCCATGTCAGATAGTCGGGAACCGGAAGTGACTGGTGCCCCGTCAGCAGATGCACGGAGCGTAGAAGTAGCAGAAGCAGAAACAGTAGCAGGGGCGAGGAGACCGGCGAACTTTACACTTCGTAATGTGTAGCCTACGTTCACCTCCGACGACAGAAAGAGGTTATGTTTTTTTTGTTTTTACACATCTGTCTGTCCCTAAATTAATCAAAATTTTAATTACGAATACTGATATTATTGACAGAGATGACTGGGGGTAATCGAGAAGTGGCTTGGCAGCGCTCAATTAACAAATAATTAATTTGGATTTTTGTTTCTAGGATCTAAATCTGACGTAAATCACAATCTGAAACCACATTTTCCTACCTACAATATGTTTTAAATTTTTTTCTGCTGCGATTTCTGTAAACACACAAAAATAGAACACGATGCTAGGCGAAGGTAGTGCTTTCTAGCCATTGTTACAGTTGGATTCAGCGGCGGCAGGCAGAGTCAAGTCCACGACATCAGTCAGAGAAGCGCCACCGGCTGATAGCAACCAAACCGCACGCCCAGAAGCTGCGATGCAACATTATATCAAGTGTCTGCTGCCGCAGCCTGGTGCTCGCTGCAGACTAGGTGCTAGTATAGTAGGTTCTACACTCCCGCTTCTAGGGCCAGTAAGATCAGCTCCGGAAGCTATGTATAGCTACAAAGCTCAGGTTTATCAGTATAATCAACAATATCGGCGATGCGCATCACAGCCGTTGTTTCTGCTGTGGGCTGACAAGTTTGAGAGAAAAACAACGGCGCCGGTACGATGGTTGATGCAATACCGGTCGGTACGCCTGTAAGAGGTAGCGTTATCACTTCAGAAAATGTGTGGACTTCAGTGTTACTGTCCGACCGTAAGTCACTGCTCCCTTAATTTTTTTTAATCCTTGGCAGCTTGTCTTTATCAGCCTACTTGTCATTTAGTGTTTATCTTTAGCCATTGCGCGGCAAAAACTGAATATTTTTCATGCACAGAACGTAGCCTAATACCAACCAGTAGGTTGTTGGAGATGAGATCGGCTGTGATGTCGCTGAATTCCGGGATAACGGCGCTACGAAGTCGGTCATCTTCCGGTGGTCGAATGCCGTCGAATCTCAGCTTCACGTCTTCGCCCGGTATCAACTGCCGTTGCAAAACCGACAACAATATTGCCACAAAGGCTTGGCAGTGGAGAATTTAGGATTTGGCAAAGAAAGCCATAGCAAACGGGGTGGTCTAGAAGTCCAAGTGCAAAGCCCCTGGTTAGAGGGGTCAAGAAGCAAATCTCCCCGTAGCGTTAACGCTTTTAGCTTTTAGACATTCAATGAAAGCGGTAAATTTGTCCACTGTTCTGAAATTCGGAAACTCGGGAAACCACAGATGTTTGTGTAGTCTCGCTAAATGGGCCATCGTACCGCGTCTTTTCGTTGAATACGTCAGTGAGCCAGAAGATCTGGAAAACGAAGTCCGCAACAAGCTAAGGCCTTTTTATAGGCCTAAGCCGAAACATGAATTTTGCTGTTTCACTAAGCAATATGTGCAAATTTTTCAGCGGCAAGGGGGCATGGCAAATTCCCCCTTCAAATACGCCACTGCGTAAAGGATCAGGACAAGCTGCGCACGCATCGACAAATTGTAATAAACCTACTTTTATACATGTTAATACGTGAGGGGTGAGAAAATGATCCCCTTAGTCGGGGCTGAAAGACAACGTTCTCCATAATTTTAAGCATTAGCCCACCTATTTCCCATTAGTTTCTTGAATGACACCCCATTCAAGATCCGGTCGGGCAAGTTTGACTGACATCATAAAACTGATCGATCTTTAGTCATAAATTGTGTAGGCCATAGGCCTACAAGTGCTGGCAGGCTGGCTCTTATAGGGTGTTTACACGATCCAGCAAACGTCCAGCAAACTTCCAGCAAACGTCGAGCAATTAGCACGTGTATTTTAAATACATTTGTTGGAAGTTTGCTGGAAGTTTGCTGGATCGTGTAAACGGGGTATTAGGCCCTACGGTCTTACCGACTGTCGACCGGCTTGTTCAGTCAGCGCCGCCATCCACGCGTCGACGCCGCAGCCGGTCACTCGTTTCCAGGTCACGTGACGCCGTGACCACACCCACTCAATCACCGTCCATAGCCAGCACGAGTCAGTAGTAGGCCTAGTGCCGTCGGATCTCGACGCAGGACTGACGACGTAGAGTGATGGTGGATGATGACAGCTGTGTGCATACTGACGCCGGCGTCGATGTAGGACGTAGCATAGGACGGCCACTGTGATAACGACGACGACGATAGACGTCCACTGCGACAATCCAGACAGTTTCTGCACGATGCCATGCATCGGCACTGGTGGAAGCATCTCGCTCCCAGAACTCGCTGACGTGTGACTGGAGTCTGCAACTGCTGAACGGATGCTCTGAGCAACCGACCGACTACAGCTGCTAAAGCAAACAACCTGTCGAACGCTTCCGATGCTAGGCCCTATAGCTTGCAATGCAATATACAAGGGTGCGGCAAAAAAGTGGATCCCTAAAGTTTTTTGCCATTTTCTCGGCAACCGTATGGGATTTGAATTAAGAAATTTTACCTTTATTTTCTGAAACCTTCTACATCTAACTGCCAAGTAAAGTGTGATTCTGTTGAAAAACGACGAAGTTATAGACTTTTTAACATGACCGCCTACCGATTTGTCAGCATTAAAAATGTTCAAGCTAAAAATGCTATTTAACTTTTTAAAAACTGGTTACACATTACTGCCGATGACGTCACAGTGACGTTTTGATAAACAGTAATTTATATTGTTTATAAATTATCACTAAACTATCGTTCTTTTGAAGCAATCGCCGGCTGCTCACCGGTTTCATCTTCCAGCAGGACGGCGCGTCAGCACACACAGCGCGCAACGCCGCGCAGCGCACAGAACTGGCTGCGGGCCAGCTGTCCAGATATCATCACAACAGACCAATGGCCTCCAAATTCGTCGAATGGACTATCACGTATGGGGCGCAATGTTGGAGGCTTACTGCAACTTAAAACAAAGCTGAAAACAAACGCCAAACTCAAAGAAGCGCTTCACTTTATCTGGCTTGGGTAACCTGCCACAGGGACCGATTGACAAGGCTGTAAAACATTTCTCAAATAAGGCGACCGGATGCTGGTGCTGTAGCTTGGAGCTGGCAATGAACACTTCGAACATTTGCAATGACAATGGAATTCTAGCATCTGATCATAATTTAACGGTGTTGTTTCAACGACGTTATTAAACTGGTGTTGTAGCCGGAACATTTTTGAATGCTGAAAAATTGGTAGGCGGTCATGTTAAAAAGTCTGTAACTTCGTCGCTTTTTAACAGAATCACACTTTACTTGGCAGTTAGATGTAGAAGGTTTTAGTAAATAAATCTGTAAAATTTCAAGTGAAAATTCCAAACGGTTGCTGAGAAAACAGCGAAAAACTTTAGGGGTCCACTTTTTTTCTGCCGCACCCTGTAGGCCTACGGCGCATCCGATTGCATAACGAGGTGGGGCACGGACTTCTGTATGCTAGTAGAATAGATAGGCCTATACAGGCACAGACGTTTTGCCACGGGTTTATTGGCCTGGATTGTAACGGCGCTTGGCCATCGTAACTACTGTGTTGCAGTAATTCAGCAGAGTATGGAGTTATGCTGTTTTAGTCAGCTACTGAGTGTTCGTGCACGAAGTTTGATTGCCGCAGTTTGATCGCCGCACTTTGACTGCTGAGTTAATCATTGCGTTCTGTATGAATAACAACAATGCGTAGGACCTGTTGGGTCTAAGTCATTATAAACTTAGGCTACATTTATGATCAGTCTGCTGATTATCTTGAGATTTGTATCGAGAAAACGTCAGTCTTGATGTTGTAAGACGAACTCTCTTTCTGATTTATGTATGAAAACCATTGCAGACTTTAACATTGTGTTTGCTGTATAGCAAGATTGTGTAGAAAGCATTTATATCACAGCTTGGTTGAGAGCGTTGACGAACTATTCACTCTGCGATGCATGTAGCGATTGCAAATTGTCCACAGAGTGTGGCAGTGACACAATTTTAAAAATCGGTTAATACTTGACGAATATGTGAATAATGACAAAGTGGAAATGTGGGACGCAGAGCTCAGCAAACGGAGTTCGCAAAACCCGCGCCATGCGCAACAATGTAACATAGGCCTACGGCTTTAAAGAAACTTGTTTTTTATAAAAGTTAATATTTATTTATGATTTATAGCTCAATATCGTAAATGGATGTAGGTGTTTACCAGTTTACAAACATGGCGGCAAAGCGCCATAGCCCTACAGTAGTACTAGCTAGATTAAGAAGCGGGCAAAACTGCTAGCATAGGAAAACTATTTTAATGATCTCATTAACAAAATTCCCTTCGTCATTCGATGACAATTTCGTTGGGCTTTAAATTTTGGTTATACGCTTTATCTTGTATTCAGTCGAAGAACATCGTTTCCAGTTTTTATTTATTCACGTTCTCGTTCACAAATTTAGCCTATTCTAGTTCTAGTTCTCGCGCTCGTAAGACGATCGTTTTCGATTTCGTTCAAGAAATCAGCGCTGTATAGGCGAAACGGGGGGGGCGATGTTAACGTAATAACAAAGATAAAACAACACGACCGATCACTCACCATTATTCACAGAAACACACAACAATGAACAAAAAATCACCAGCCGCAAACACAGGAACATCTACGAAATATCGTCAAACAATTACTAAGCATCCGTGTTAATTAAGACAGCTAAATGATTACAACAAGACAAAACCACAAGACCAGGATGAACTGGCACGGCGAAATGGGGATATTTCATCATATGCCTATTACAGGACCCTGGCCATTAACAGTGTGTAGCAGGCTGTAGCATCACTGTATTGTCGACTTACACGAAAAAACGTTCCACAGCACATTAGCATGTCAACAGCATAATGACCTGCACGGTAAAGTGCAGCGGCAACCTGGGCTAAAAATGTTGACGCAAAAAGTTGCGGACAGCTGAAAAATTTCAGACACGATTATGGCTGCTCAAAATTTCAGTTTTACCCACATATTTCCCCGAAACGGGAGATTTTCAGCTCCAAATTTTGCCTTTTTGGCCAAAAACTTTACAGCAAAAACAATTTTCCGACAGGCCAAAATTTAGACAGAAAAAGGCAAACGCCCCCTCACTCCTGTCCGCACTACTACGACGCCAATCGTAAAGTGCCAAGAATCCAGGGGCGTCTATCCCTCTTGTACACACTACGCAACCCCCCACTCTCGACCTGAATGTTTAACCTTCCCCCAACGTCGAGTCAAACCCATTCCACGTCAAGCTTTGTCAAGTGCTGCACTGCCCCCAACGACAGATGGTGGCGATCTTACTCATGGATACCCATAGAAAATTTTTCAAGGGGGAAGAGTATATGGCGTCGAATACAGTGGGAAATGGGAGGGGTATTTCCCCCCCAGCCTATTAGGCGAATGGGGAACGTCGTATGATTCGCCCAGAACCTCCGGCCGAAAATGAATTCGGTGCATTTTAGCGTCACATAACACTTCTGGTGGAACGATGACTTCCCCCCTGAAGTCCTAAAAGTTGTCCCCCCTTGAGAAAAGTAATACGCTTCGAGCGTAGTCCTCAATGGATGTAGACTCCCACGCAAAAATCAATGACGGCAATCTGTGCAAACTGACTTACAGACGGCAACAATGATAACAGCAACAGTAACAAGAATGCGTTTGAAGAAAAAACTAACACGCGCCACACAAGACGTCAGCGCCCGTCGAGAGCCACAGCGGGGCCCGGAAGAACATTCTCGCGGGCCCCTCTGGGGAGAAAATTTCGGAATTTTCCTTTTCAAAATGGCGCATTTTGGTGTACTTTATATTTCAGAGCGACGGCGGGGCTCCCAAACGTCGCGCGGCCCGGGGTAACTTACCCCCGACCCCACCCTCTCGATGGGCCTGCAAGACGTCAGTCACCGGGGGTCAGTCGAGATATTCTCGACATACACCGTCAATGCACGAAACATTGCAACAACGTTTCCGAATTTAACTTCAAATACAAAAACAATATCCTATCAGTAACAAAACGAGGTGACCCGTGCGAGGTAGTTAACAGCACTGGTATCAGAAACTCATACCACGAGGCAACGAATTACTATCAGCAAACGGGCAAGCTCAGAGGCGGCGGAAGGGCCCCTCCGCACCCACCGACCGGGGGGCCTCACGTATGCTCAGGGGCATCATGCTAGGTGTGAAAAAATGTTTCTAGTTTTTTTAAAATACTATATTCGAAACATAAAATGAATAAACATATAGAAAGTTTACCCAAAGTGGACAAGTCTATTACTTTTCATTACTGTACAGTAATCTGTGACATAGGCTTGCGGCCAATGACGTCATTTTTTTGAAAAGACAACATTTTGCGTTTCAAATTTTGTTCAAAGTGGGCAAATTTGCGACTTTCAGTGAACGTCCAAAAAAGTGTTTTAGCTTCAAGTTCAGGGGGTCTTCGCTCCGCCCCCATGACCCCTATTATAGGGGCCTCACACTTGTATTTGGGGGGGCTCCAACTCTCTAACGCCGGCACTGGGCAAGCTTTTAAAAGTCGCCTTACAGTTACACAATACCAGATGTTATAGGCCTAAAGAACAACGCCTTCACACAATGAAATAAAACAGTTTCCCACAATAATATATCGAAGTTTAGCCTACACAGACTACGTTTACCTTCAGACATCAGATCTGGACATGTAGAATCCAGATTTCAGAGTTAGATCAGAATTTAAAAAGATCAGTAAATCATCAGAGTTAATGAAAACAACCACTCGTATTCCCATACATTACATGCAGCACACTGATCATGTTTAGTCACTATTTCCAACAGAGTGGAAAATATTGGCGATCGAAACACCAGAGATGCTGATGTTAGTAGAGTGTACAACCAAACGGATACAGATAAAATTCAATTAATCAATTTATGACAAAATACCAATAATGTATTATGCAGCAGACGCCCAGAAAGGCACGTTTATACATCACACTGACATAACGCAATGACTTACAACAACAATTATAGGTAGTGATTATAAGAAATGTCTGTAAATTTAATTAACGAAATTACCAATTAACATTAAGCACAACGTGTACTTGTTAACTGGGGCACGATTCCCAAACATAAAGCATAATCAGAGTTGAGCCTAGTTGCATTATATGGACCGGATCAAAATTGTACACATTAATCAACAAAACAACAATTTTCAACACTTAAATGGCAGTACCAGCAACGGAGGCGCTAGACGTTGAAATTTAGGGGGTGGGCACAATCGAGATGCTGCAGGCGTCGAGGAAAAATAGGTAGAGGCACCAACTTTCCAGCCATATAGGGGATCTTGTGGAGCATTGTAACAGAAACAGAAAAAGTGGGCTGGGGCAGAGCTTCACCAACATAGGGACTTTATTGACCATCACCATAAAATTCACAAAAAAACTGCAATACTGAACAGCTCTAACCCAATACACTGGCGCCCCTGCCCCTGCTGAGTGGTATTCTACAACAAACAGGAGGCGAATCATGCGTTCAGAAATGGGTTGCAGCTCGCAGTGTTTGCATTGTGAAAAATTAGCTGGGGGGTTGAACTTTTTGAAGGTCGGAGACTGATCAAAATTGTGATGCAAATTGTATGTATGCAGTATACAGCTGACCCCCAGCACATAATTTGACAGTGTGTTAGGGGGGTCAAAAAACACTTGGGGGTTCACCCCCCCCAACCCCAGGCAATTCAAACACTGGTGGGTCGTACAGTGAGAAACAGTGTAAATTGTAGCAATACAATCAACACAATGACAATCATCGACACCTCAATATAATACAGATAAAACAGTTTGAAACTGTATCTGAAAATTAGGTAAAAATACGCACATGTACAACCAAATGCAATGTCCTGAAGAATTATTCTGAGGAACAGTGTATCAAAACGCTCACTCAAAACAGAGAATTATGATGAATCCAAGCCCACAAATAAGTGTTCCACATACAAACCATACTTTTAACGAACCAGACTAGTTGCAACAGATTATGGCATTAGTCATAATAAGTGGTTCACATTCGAGACGTCAAATAAATCAAAAGAGTGGCGAAGAAATGTACTAGCATGATGAAAAAACTTACACTGATGTGAACACACGATATGCATGATACTGTCATGAATAAATAAGTTAAATTAAGGCGCACGTGGTCTAGCAGTCTATCGTACCTGCAACTTTCAGGCTGCAGTTCAAATCTCACCACGGGTCATTTGTGAGCAACTCGGTTGGTGGCGTGGCGTAGCGATAACGTGTCTGATCAAATCAACGAAGTTACTCTACGCCGGGACGGGTTAGTACTTGGATGGGTGACTGTCTGCGGGCAGGTAAACCATCTCGGTATGTAACCAGCCGCCTAGGTCAACTCACCCTTCTGTTCCTCCGGGGAAGGTAAATCAAGTACCAGCCTATCTGGCTGGGGTTAGGCCTAAGGCGAGGCGCATTCACCTGTGTTGGGTGACAGATAACACTGTGTGATCCCATATGGCAGGTGACGCTCCGTAGCTCTGAGATGGGTTTTCCATGAAGAACTATATCAGCACCTTTAACCTTTAACTATCAGCAAGTTGCTAATCTAATCAGCCTCCTACCCTCAATGGAATGGGAAGTGCGGCTGACTGGGGCGGTGGTATGTCTGCTGGCTGAACCACCTTCTTTTCAACTTCCCTCCAAGCACGTTCAGCGACAGCAGAACACACGACAATCTGTTTTACCACAGTGGACACAAAAAAGCCAATTTCTGCTGTCCAGTGAAGCCCTGGACTCTCTTTTTACGATTGTATATATTCACTCAATTCAGACTGCAGTTAGTGGTAGGTGAACTTAAAAGACCTGTTTTGTTAGTACGCAAAGTAACAGTTGTAGTTCTTGAGACATCACTTAACAATACCTGTACTCGTAGTACCGTTACTTATAATCAACTAAAGCAATGTCATCATTATTAGTGTTATTATTAACTTGTCACCAAACCCAGCTATCCAACTAGTTCTATTGGATCACACTGAACCTCAGTTCTCAAGTAAGTAAAACAGGCACATGAAAATACTCAAAAATTCAGCACTATAACAAGACAAACGTCCAAATAGCAGATTAGTAGCAATTAATGACAAAAATAACATAACACAGAAATATCGTACAATAACAATGAACAACGTGCTTTATGGCCTGTATATTACAAAATGAATTCCATTCTCCATTCTTTGCTGAGGTAACCTGCCTCAGTGAGCACTCCAAATTACCCTAACAAAATACAGCTTAGTATACAATCCGTCAACAATGACTGGAGATAATAGTGTGGCAATCTGCACTATAACTTAAACAAGAAATCCGAGCTAATGCTCACGAGACACGCAAAAGCCTATAGCAGTTCCTGTTCGCAGGTTGTCTTGGTCTATCTCTATCCATTTCATTGCAATTCACTCCTGAAGTGTAAGCTGGAGCCAAAAATCGCCAAAAAAATCACTAAAACTCCTATTTTGGGAGTTCAAGGTCGTTCAAGGTCATCGAAGTTAATAAACCTAAAAAGCTCATCACCAGTGCTTGATATGATATGCAGCATGTCTGTGCCTATCTGCAACCATTTTCACGCTAGACGAGCCAATAGCGGTAAAATAATGTCTTTGTAAGAGGTGCCCCTCTTTCACGCCCTCGTTCAAGGGGAACCCACTCATCCAGAAACATAAAATTTTGTCATAAAATACCAGAGACTCTAAGCTATCACGCGGTGAATACCACGAGTCTCTGTCTCACCTGGGCTTGAATCGGTACCGGGTCGTGACGGACAGACAGACAGACAGACAGACAGACAGAATTACAGTAGCTAATACATGCTATAGCTAGCTAAGCTAACTCTCGCACGTAAAAACCTATCCACAACCAAAATAAACTCATAGAGTGAGTGAGTGAGTAGGGTTTAACGTCCCACCCGACACAGTATAGGTCATTTCGCGTTGCAGGCAAAATTGCACATACACATAATAACAGAACAAAAAGTCAAACCTTTACAGAATGTTTAACCTTTATGAAACACAAAACACAAAGAACGACCTAAACCAAAAATTGTAAGAACTGCCGATTATAACTGTGTATCAATAATGGCAGTTCTAATAATCTTCCGTGTTATCCTCCAGACAGTCATCAATCTCATAATGCTGGAAACCTTCAACGCTCATTGTCAAATGTACAGCACTTAAAAAACCACCACAAATTTTAACTCTGATGCCATCATTTCTTCTATGAAATTACACAAGTGTCAGCTTTCGATATGAAAAATAATAATCTATGAGATAGTGGATAACAATATATGACAAACCCACAGTGCAAGTTAAAGCGTAGTACGAGAGTTGGTGAACACTTGTTTACTATTTTGATATTCAGCAATTAAACCAGGTAAATTCTCACAATGGCTGCTAAGCCACGATGACAGCATTATCATTACTCCTATGATTCTTATCATTACTATTATTATCACTGTTATCTCCCTCCAAACCACATGATCGACAGAACAGCATTACTTTTGTTTCTTAAGCCCTCAGCCAGACACCAGCTTACACTGCAAGACCATGGATACAAGGCTAGTGCATCGCACGGTGTACCTGCTTACTCCCCAGCTCGTTGTTGGCGCCGATACCCATGAAGGGATGACCAGGCTGAGTTGACATGGGTGGTCGGTTAGATACTGAAATGGTTACCCATCTGCATTCGGTAGTCATCCGCCAAGTACTAAACGAACCCCACAGACAGCAACTCTTGACGAACGTGATTTTTACTTCTTGCGTCTCTTAATACCAACCGAAAGGAACGAAAAAGCTCTTAAAAGAATACAAAAGAAAATGATGCGTGCGAGGAGTACATTAGATTCGTTACAATCTAATAATATTTCCTGTTGGATCTTATAAATAGGTCGCCTGAAAATGCAGGACTGGAAAATGTCAGACGAAATTGCAAGGCTGGAATTTGACGGACTGGTAATGCGTTTGACAGATGCAGATGAATGAAAGTAGCTGTCACAAGCATTAAATTAAATTACGTCGTGTGAATAAATTAGTTTTATCACAAGTATCATAGTCACTGCGTACTTACCACCAAACAATTCTCCGTGTTCAATTTTCGCAGAGCCATCACAAGGATCGTAGTGGCACTTTAGATATATCAGGGTTCTTCTTTTCTTTACTTTTCTATACAGGTTATTCTCGGACACATACACACGACCTTTCGAAATCCTGTTCAGACAACGCAGGGACCTTGGCCTTTGAACTTTTTACCCAGAACACAATTCAGATCCTCTTTGCTGCACGATGCACCACTTAAAAAAGTTTGGTGAAATCCATCAGGGCATACTGCAAATACGAAACAAAATATTTCCCATGGACGGATGGCCTGAGAGCATAAGACCTCTCTGAAAGGTAGAGGCAAAACCGAATTTTATCAAAAAAGTAGATGCTGAAATAAAAACAAGAAGCCCAGCTGTTGCTAGGATA
>Ga0209367_1010498_pt1 | contig 12405 bp, 12 predicted proteins | sample WorMetLIZISLAND2_FD_187412 | JGI IMG/M metagenome (GOLD analysis project Ga0209367, IMG submission 187412) | Marine gutless worms symbiont microbial communities from Max Planck institute for Marine Microbiology, Germany - Olavius geniculatus... ... | reverse complement strand
CCTCAATTGAGGGCGCTAAATGAGAGGGGGGGTAGGCAAAATTTGCGATTTTTGGCCAATAAGTCGCTGTATCTCAGTAATGGTGCGAGATAAGGCCTAGGTTACTATTAAGCACTAGTAGGAAGTCGTACACTGGCTCTCAATTGGCGCTGAATTCAATTACCTTGAATGACCTTGAACGCCAAAATAGGGGGTTTTATGGATTTTTTGGCGATTTCAGGCTGCGACACAAGTCTATATCATTCACAAGGTGGCACCCGCCGCTACTATCGTTATGCGATCCAGATAGAGAATTTGTATATTGACTTAGCGTGAACACTCCAATTTTGCAGCTAAACTACTGAACCAGAACTGCTATGGGCTTTCGCGTGTCTCGTGAGCATTAGCTCAAATTTTTTGTTAGGTTTCCTGTTTATGCAGGGTTTGGCAAAAAACCCTAGAGTTTTTTGCCGTTTTCTCAGCAATGAAATTATGGCATCTGATTATTAGTTTATTATGTTGTTTCAATGATGTTATTGAATTGGTGCTGTAGCTTGAACATTTTTTAATGCTGAAAAATCGGTAGGCGGTCATGTTAAAAAGTCTGTAACTTAGTTGTTTTTCAACAGAATCACATTTTACTTGGCAGTTTTATGTAGAAGGTGTTAGTTAATAAAGCTGTAAAATTTAAAATTAAAATTCCAAATGGTTGCTGAGAAAACAGTGAAAAACTAATGGTCCACTTTTTGCCACACCCTGTATATGTCATGTGACCTGAAGTTGCAGATGTATTAGATATTAGAGAACAGATTAAATAGAGTAGTGTTTTGCAGAATATGTTAAATACCTTGTTGTTGAAACATTATATTTGTCATTTGGCATTGATTGTCATTGTGTGAAATTCTAGTTGTACCAGTGATAATTTGCAATCTATCGTAATGATTAATTGTCCTGTTGAATAGAATTCTTCTTTAGTCACTCAGGCCATTTGAGTGAATGTGACATCCTGCTATCTAGTAGATAAGACTTGATTATTAAGCATTTTGTTTTGATAAACAATCGGTTTGAACAAACTTATAGGTTTAATTTGTAGCTAATAAACTACAGGTATAAGAAAGTTATTGAAACATATTCAGTAGAATTAATCGTTTCAGTTTAGGCAGCAGCATCTGGCGGAACGAAGGTGGTAATTTGAAGAATTCTGGTATCTGTATCAGCCTAGAGTTTATTCAGTGATGCAGTATCTGGATTTATGATTCCGATATTCTAGGTGACATGCTGTCTAGTTGATAGTGGGACTTGATTTGATTACGACAGTGGTGCTATAATGGACTTTATTGGGCCTCTGTTTTATCTGTGACAAAATAAATTGATGATGCTGTATTGTTACAATACATCCGTACATAGCAGCACCAGGTTTTGATTGACTGAATGATTGATCTGTTGATTGGTTGATAAGAAATACTACGATGTGTCTCAATGTAGAGTGGGTGTATATTTATGTGTGGTTCAGATATCGCAGGGTGTCGGCGCTGTGATCGCATCATCCCTTGGCACCACCGGTGCACCGATCGCTCTCGGCAGTTTACCTCCACTTCCACCACCCCTTCCACCAGGCTGTGGACCCCCTCCTCCACCCACATTACCTGGATCATCTGTACCTGGGGCCCCACCCTTACCACCTCCACTGGGAATGATGAGGCCTCCGGGGTCGCCGTTTGCATCTCCGGCCGAACAGCTGCCGAGCTTTGTCAAGCCGAAGAAAAAGTACCAGCCCGAGACACAGATGAAGCGAGCCAACTGGACAAAGGTAAGGTGGCTCATTGCAATACCTGTTGCTGCAAAACTGAAGAATCGTAATTTTTTGTAATAGAATTGTTGATTAATTTTGTATGTAAAGTGTAATTATGTTGTTTTAATTTTTTGTTAGGATAATTTTTTCTCTAGACACTAGATTCTTTTCGTAGATAGTGTTAGTGTTGTTTTGAATTTTGTTAAGGTAATTTTTACTGATACGGTGACCTATTTTAATTGTTATTCTGAAAATTCTATTGTGTTTTGTGTTGTTTCATTGTGCGCATGAACTTCATACAAGACTGCTTTGCTCTTAATTGCAGATAAATGTTCGGAATTTGGAGAAAGATAGTTTCTGGGCGAGGATCAACGAAGAGAAATTGGCAAAAGATGATATATTCAAGGGTCTCATGGCGAACTTTTCAACAAAAGTTATAGGTTTGTCTTACGTTTAATGATATTCGTAATTTTTATGTTGTAATAGTGAAATTGGTGGAAATTAGGACTGTTTTTTTAACAACGATTTTAGTGGACAATGAAACTTGGTGGATGAATTTTCCAATAATGTATGACATTGTTTTATGTTATATGTGAAAATGCACTGTAGTGAGTTGAGTTTGATGATCATTAGTGATTTGTATACTAATGGTATAGGGCAGCATTTGTCTTGTAATTTGACTTAGTGCTCCACTAGTCTGCATCGGTGACCTGACCTTTGAGATGTTTGAGGTCTTTAAGCTTGGAAAGTTAGTCCAGTGTAAATTATTCCAAAGACATCAATTTTGCAAAAATACTTTTTTAGCATTATCTATAGATTTTCTCTCAGATTTTTGAGATCTATTGATTAGTCTTGGCAGATTTGAAAAATGACTTTAAAATTCTGTTGTGCATTGTAACTGTTTTTTAAACTAGATGTTAGTCATTGTTCATTTTATGGTGTGACGATGTATATGTATATGAATATACTATTGATCAGTTATCTGTTGTCGATTAGTTATCGATTAATTAAATATATGGTTGGACGGAATGTGTGCTTGTTACAGCAAAAGTCCACCATGACCACGTTGATGGAAAGACATCAAAGAAATGTAAGGAACTCAAAGTGCTTGATCCCAAAGCTGGACAGAATCTTTGTAAGTACTATATTGCTGCATGATTGTGAGATAATATTGATGTCAGTATATACTCACTTTGTTGTTGTAATTACAGAACACTTTGTGTCATTTTGTAGACTTTTTTACATGTGAATGTAACTGACATTTTTTTGCTTCATCTGAGATGAGGATAATGTATATGAACTGTTTTCTTGCTGCGGACACACTCATAAAGCTCGGCATATTGTGAGTGTAATGATTGGATTTTTTTGGTTATTAATGCATGTCTGCTAACGTGTCAGCTGTTGAAGGCTGCTTGGCTTTGCATTGCTTGGACTTGACTGACGTAAGGTGTTCACTGTGCATATCAATAATTACCTCTGCCAAGGATGATATGTGATACCTGGCTTGTATTTAGCACGATAACACAAAAAGTTACAAGCATATTTGGCTGAAATTGTTTCTGGGAAGAGTTCAAGGAACAAGCTACCTACGGTTTTGTTGTTGATTTTTGGAAACTTGCTTTCTCGGGTTTACGCGTGATATTCTTGAATGAACATTTTCATTACCACCGGTACGGTGTCGGTATTATCTATGAAAATTTCTGTTTGTCTTAATAATGATAGAAACAAAGAGACAGTACCGTTAATCAGAAATAATTGCGCTGATCAAATCATGGTTTCTTTATACCAAAAAATGAAGATGTTGAACCTGGATTGTTGGCATTATTTGAAAATGTAATAGTGGTCCGTTTTTGACACACAGTATAGAGTTGATTCATGAAATGATTAGGTTTTTCAAGTATTTTACAATTTTGTTATCTTGTACAGTAGAACGTGACTCGTGGATGTGTTTGGCAGCCATATTGCTTGGTTCAGTCAAAGTGCCGTATGAAGAGATACGGAGGAGAATCATAGAAGTTGATGAGGATAACCTGACTGTGGGTCTGATGGAGCAGCTTGTTAAATACTTACCCACACATGATCAGATGAATCAGCTGGCGGCCCTCAAATCGCATTACACTGAGCTCTCGGAGCCGGAACAGTTCGTTGTCGTGGTATGTGTTATCTCAGACACTGGACAAGTTTGTGAGTGATTTCTCACAATTCACAATGCTGTGTCGGTTATTAACACATTACTGTTTTAGCAAGCATTATTTCTCTAATTAAGATTATGAAATTTGTACATTATCCATAGATTTTATCTTAGCTTTCGAGTACTTATTGTACACCATTGGTCATTCTTGTGAGTGGTTATTTTTTGATTCATGACAGTGATGATTGAAGTTATGCTGAAATCAAGCTACTGTTAACTTCTTTTTTATATGCATTACATAGTTGTGTGCATTTTTTCACTAAGCAAGCAAGCCATGTATCTACAGCCACGCTGCTTAACAAAATGCCATGATGTGATAATCTTTTATAGTTGGATTCATCCAAGTATTTGTTAGACCTTATAAGTTCAGTTAGAGATTTGTATTTTTTCACTCTTTGACATGTAAACTTAAGAGGTGTTTTTGCAGAAATGGCTTTAGATTGTGTCCGGTCTCTGACTTCTGTCTTATCCGCTGATATGTGCATGTAGATGTCGAGCATAAAGCGAATTGTGCCGCGTTTGACTTCAATGGCGTTCAAGATGAAATTCAACGAGTTAGTCACAGAAATTAAACCAGTAAGTGCAAATTGTGCAATTACTGTTTGTTGCATTGTGTTAAACATTTGTTTTAATTGTACACAAAGCAAAGTACATATCGCAAACAGGAATTCAGCAAACTCTGTTTTGTACTAAGTCTACTTGGATGCTGAATAATGGGTTTGATATCAGCTGTTGTATATGATGATAATGCATAAACATTGTCACACAGCATACTGCATTTTTCTAACAGATTCACAGATTTTATCAGCTCGTTACAAATGTAGTGCGTTATGGCAATTTTTTCGATGTCATTAACATTACTAATATTTATACTATAAAAATTATACATACATTGAATATTTGCCTGTTGTTTGTTTGTGAGCGTATTTATACGTGTTTGATCTGATGTTGTGTTTAGGATATTGTTGCAGTGACCGCAGCTCTGGAAGAAGTTCGGCTAAGTCGGAAGTTTGCTCGTTTGCTTGAGTTGATTCTGTTGTTTGGTAACTTTATGAATGCCGGTTCTCGTAATGAACAGACGTTTGGCTTTGAACTCAGCTATATTACTAAGGTATCCTCTACTTATTATCATTTAGTGGCTAAATACTATGTCATTAGTGATAATACCTGCCGTTATAAATGATATATGGCATATTTGTTGTGACATAAAACATTAAGCCATAATTCAAGTATCATTGAAACACTTAGTGGTAATTATGTGATGAATTCTGTCAGTCATCAGTTACTGATACAACTGAGGTGTTATTGTTTACACTGCTAAACAAAACTGCGGTGATGTGATATTTTACTTGGCTATTTCGGTTCTGTTAGCTATCTCCGCCAAGGTGAACGTAGTGAACATTGGAGGAGATTAAGAGATTGGTCGTTCTGTCCGTCGTTCTGTGTGTCCGTCTTTCCGTGTGTGTGTGTGTACACAATGACTCATCATCATTTCCACATGTCATACACAACCGGCAGGAACGGTGGCACCCTCCTGTGAAAACTTCTACATTTTATAGTAGTAATGTTTAAATCACTTCACTTGGCAGAGATATGCACTCTCATGAGCACTTTCTAATTTTAGTCATTAGTTTGCTTGGGCAGCAGAGCCACCTGTTTTTAAGTTTAGTCATGGTGCATCTGATTCAGCGAAATGTGTGATTTGTCATTTGTATAGTAAATAGTTGAGACTGCAAATCGCAGATTTTTTGCATTGTTGTAAGTCATTTAAATGCAGTATTTTTGAATCTAATGATTGTGTAATTGTATAGTATGTGTTGTCATCAAGAAACCCTCTGAATTGACGTTGAATGCGATTGCAGATTGGCAACACAAAAACAAATGACAATCAGCAGACATTGATGCATTTTCTGGCAATGACGGCTGAGAAGCATTTTCCCGATGCTATCGACTTCGCTGACGAGTTGCTGCATGTTGAGAAAGCAACGAGAGGTGCTTACGGCTTAGTGACTTGATTCTTTATCTCTGATTAACATCACACATGCACTATCTGTAGTGTTAGCAGCCATCTTTTGGTTCTATGTAACCTCTGACTTTTTTTGCCATTAGGTCTTGTGTTCGGGATGCATTGTCGGACTATCTGAATTGATTGTGTATTGTATTGCTACGCTGTGAATTTGCATTTTGTTGGTTCAGCTGTTTAGTTGTATAATTTGACTGCCCTCACCTTCCCCGCATCATTGATACTTTATCTATTCTGCATGGCATTGGCAGGGCATGGTGTCTTCTGAGGAGTGGACTGCCATGTCATCCTATAGACTGACCATCCATATGTCTTGTACATCCACCTGTTCACAAAAAGTAGTTCCTGTTAGGTTGAAATTTGATGTGTAGGTAGACCGGTAGAGGTTGAATAGTGATACACAATGGTATGCCGTATGATCTGCTACAAGGTCAAGGTCAAGGTCACAGAACCTTAAATTTAGAAATTCTGTCGGCTTCTGTTTACCTTGTCTACAATTTACAATAATAATAATAAGTGAACATTTATATAGCGCACTATCATTTCAAAGAAATCTCTAGTGCGCTGAATGTGTTATCAGTACATCAGAAACAAAAATGATTTAAGGAAACGTTTGAAAGTGTCCAGATTGAGTGTGTGATCATTCAGGTACGTCGGGAGACTGTTCCAAGCTGATGGGCCAGCAAAAGAGAATGCAAGCACTGGGCTAATTCAGTGTAGTTATTTGCTGCATATGCTGTTGTAGTGTCGGAAGACAGTTTGCAGAAGAATATCGTTCATTTGCGCAAGTCGGTGAAACAGATGGAGATTGACATAAAGAATGCTCAGCAGGATAAATCTGCACCTGCAAATGACAGATTTCTTCACGTTATGACGATATCCTTTTCTGCTGACTGACAGTCATGCACCACTGTCACTGTAGAGTTGTCAGTGTCGGCATGATTTAACGTCATGCAGACACCAGGTGCAGAGCACAGATGTAACGGAGTGTTGAGTGGGACTGATATGGAATAGTTTTCATTGACTGGCTGCCATCGCCAATGACTCGCGGATTTGTTAGTTTAACCTTTGGGCCCATGACCCTTTGTAAAGATGTAGTGATATCTGGCTTTAGTGTAACAATACAAGATGTTAAAACTGCTGTTGAATGAAACTGAAACTTGAAATAAGTGAGTGAATCTACAGAGAATATTTTACTTTGCAGATTGATAATGACACTCATATCTTCAGATTACCAGTAAGGTTAGGTTAATGTGCTTTACTGCCAGCTTTAATATACACCATGGGCCATAAAACATGGCAGTTTACTTTTGTCCATATCTTCGCTAATTATTGATTTTCACAATTCTTTCACCGGCACACTCCGTAGATAATTTGCAATAATGTGATTATTACATATCCCACCACACCATAAATGTGTCTCTACACTACCTTGTGAAATATCAATGAAATATGCATATATAATGATAATAAACAAACATTTTGGTAAAATTGAAAAAACTTCAGACCAACATTACAGTGAATGGTCTGTATGACACTAGATTGTGGGTATAACTCAGTCTAGTGTCATACCGATCATTCATCGCAATGGTGGTTTGAAGTGTTGTTTCATTTACCTAACCAACATTACAGTGAATGGTCTGTATGACACTAGATTGTGGGTATAACTCAGTCTAGTGTCATACCGATCATTCATCGCAATGGTGGTTTGAAGTGTTGTTTCATTTACCTAAATTTTTGTTATTATCGTTAGTTTTTGCTTACATTTATATTTCACAAGGAAGTGTAGAAACACATTTATGGGGTGGTGGGATATATAATAATCGCATTATTGCAAATTGTCTGCAGAGTGCGCCAGTCAAAGAATTTTGAAAATCAGTCAATAATTGGCGAAGATATGGACAAAAGTAAAGTGCCATTTTTTTATGGCCACAGTGTATATTGTGTGTCATAGTCCTTGACTGCGGTGCACCAGTTTGCTGGGATTGCCAAGGAACAGTGTGAGGTGTTGGAAGGCATGCACAAGCGTATGATTGCCTCGTATCAGCAGATGGCCAAGTATTTCTGTTTCGATCCAAAGAAGTATGCAATGGATGAGTTCTTTGGAGACATCAAAACTTTCATTGATGCCTTTGCGGTATGCATTTTGTCGTTACTCAGTGAAAACTGGTCACTATTTGGTGTTCCTGATTATAAGTTTCATAGTTTATTTTTTTTCAGTAATACAAACTTGAAAGTGGCAAAACATATAGAGGGTGGGCCAAAAAAACGTGGCACTTTACTTTTGTCCACATCTTTGCCAGTTATTGATCGATTTTCAATATTCTTTCACTGGCGTATTCTGCAGACAATTTGCAATAACGCGATTATTACATATTCCACCACACCATAAATGCGTCTCTACACTACTTTGTCAAATATCAATGAAATATGCATAACTAACGATAATAACTAACTTGTTGGCAAAATTGAAAAAAAACACTTCAGACCAACATTGCAGGGAATTGTCTGTGTGACACTAGACTCTGTGGGTATCACGCAGTCTAGTGTTATACGAATCATTCATCACAATGTTGGTCTGAAGTGTTTTTTCATTCATCCAATTTTTTGTTTTTATTGTTAGTTTTTGCTTACATTTATATTTCACAAGTTAGCGTAGAAATGCATTTACTGTGTGATGGGATATATATAATCATCACATTGTGATGATTATATATCCCATCCCATTGTGCAAATTGTCTGCGGAGTATGACAGTGAAAAAAATTTTGAAAATCGGTTAATAATCGGCGAAGATATTGACAAAAGAAAAGTGCCACGTTTATATGGCCCACAGTAAAGGTAAAAGTAAAGGTAAAGGTCGTCAATTTGTATAGCGCATCGTCGCGAACGTGCGCACGCATCTAATGCGCTTTCATCACTAACCGGAGCCGCCTGCTGTGCGGCCACCGTGTGCAGCCTGCAGACACAGGCTGGCGCAGCAGCCGGCTAGGCAACCCCAGTCAGCTGTACCAAGGTCCCCACCTTCCGTAACCCATATAAATGAGTTACTACTCATTTTACCGTCCCACGGAGGGTAGAAGGCTGAGTCGACCTAGCTGGCAGGCTTCCCACCGAGATGGTTTACCTGCTCGCAGGCAGTCACCCATCCCAGTACTAACTGGGCCCGGCGTAGAGTATGTGCATTCTTAAATCTGATGGATATAACAGAAATTCTGGCATATTACAACTTAATTCAACAGTGTGCACATTCACTGTTCTTCAGCTAGTAATTTAGTAGTTGCACTAGCATAACTAAACTTTCCAAACTACTGCGGTAAAGATGAGATATAAATTATGAGTAGATAAACATTCTTCATCAGTTGATTTATGTCACATCCATCGAGGTATCATATGTAGATAATATTAGTTTCTTATGTGTTTTTTCGTGCCAGTGAATAACTGAATGTCTGCATTTGACTGCACAGCAAGCATCGAAGGATGTAGCAAAGGAAAGAGAGGCAGCAGAGAAGGCTCGGAGATTGAAGGAAGCGCAAGAGAAACGCGAGCGTGAACGACACGAGAAGATTGCACGAACAAACGCTCTCGTTGATATTAATGGCGGTATGTCAGACTTTGTCATTTTGTCGCCAAACATGTCTCAGGGTCTTCTTAAGAGCTTAGGGGTCAGTTTCTTATTCTTTGGATTTTAATGAATGAATTTGTAGTTAAGATCTGTACTGGTAGTAGAAACTTGTCTGGAGTTCCTCGAATGGATTGCTTTGCGGTGAGATCTTTCATTAGTAACACAAACTTTGTAATAATTGTACAAAATACAAGCTTTTTTGCTGTTTTGCAGACAGTTAACCAGTCAGCCGATGGTTAACTAGCTAAAATTGGCCAGTTAAATTGACTAATATTTGTCCACTAATTTGTCATTCCAGAAATACATAATAGATAAGTGGCTAGTTGCTGGTTTAGCTGAGAGCTGTATTGTTTTCTGTGGTGATGTGTCTGCTGAAGCTGAAGATCAGGAAGGAGTGATGGATAATTTGTTGGAAGCTCTGAAGAACGGATCGGCTTTCAATGTCAACCGTGAACGCAATCAAGGTCGCAAGCGAACTCCTCGTGCTGCCGGCGGTTAGTTCTTAATTGTTTTCATTGTTAGTCAAGTACACTGAGAACTGCATTGCTGGCAGTAAAATACTGACTGCTTTCAGTGTACTACTTTTTGCTGGATGTCTGTACAACTGTATTAACCAGTATTCATGATTTCTGTATATTTAATATAATTTTAGGATCATTGTCTTACTGCAGGTTATATTGCATTTATCATGACATCTTCATTCTTGTTTGTGCTTGTCATATTGTTAGACATAATGTATCACTTTAGTGATTGGATCCTGTAGTACTATATTAAGAAGATGTAGTTAGTGATAGTAGACTTTGTATACTAAATTGAGTTTCACTTTGTTGTAAATATTCTTTTAATTTTTTAGTTTTTTGATCTTGGACATCAGTCGGGATCCCACCTGCAAAAAGTACTGACATTAGTACATTTCCCAAAATACATTTCCCAGGAATTTACTTTTGGGATGGGGCTGTTCTGTTACAATTCTGAAAAAAATTGTCTGTTTTAAGCATCAACTAAGCACGTTTTTTGTGTAGCAATTTCACTGATCATTGTTGTGTAGGTGAGCCTTTCAGTTATGGTAGTCAGGTGAATAAGAGATGCTACAAGTTTGTAGTTTGTTGCATGCACGAAATGAATACTGTTGAGCCAACTTGGCTTCTGAATACCTCAGTTTTGTTTGTGACAAGAGGATGAATAAATATAGTTTGTAGTCTTGTAAGGCATTCGTGCATCATTTCGAAAGATAGAACTCTGAATGTTTCGCATGCACTACTAATGAATCTTGTTTAATTCATGTTCCTTAGTATTGTAGTTACTTTTTAGAACGTGATGAGTGAGTGCTACTGGAGATACATAAATAAGAATAACCAACATTTGTGCATAAAATGTTTTGCATGTATTCACCATCTATCTTCAATGCGTAGAATATTTTGCAACATTTTGTGCAAAACATTTTGTTTTATTTTTCATGTAGTTACAACCTCAGTTGTTTGATGCTGCTGGTTCCTTACACACAGTGTTTCATGAAAAATGGCACCCCATTTGTTTCTTTCATAATTCACTCAAATGATGATCGATTTACTCGAAATTTTCACCAGATGTAGCTGAAGAAATACTAATCCTAAATATTTTGACATAATGTGGCTGTTAGTCAAATATTCTTTGCTAGTTGTGATATAATGCTGACGTCATAGTGTGCTGTGAATACAAACTTGCTTGTCACAGCCGGTGCTGACAGTTGCTGAACAGCTGCCCTTCTTCGATGGTGAATTTCATCTGGTTCACTGATTACAAACTGTTAAAGTTTTACCATTGTGGCCGCAAAAAAACGCCCAAAACGATCACTCTCACACACTTGTAGGGATAGCTTAACTTACCTTCCAGCAAGACAGTGCACCAGCACACACCACTTGCGAGATGGTTGAGTTTTTGGTTCGCCAGATACCTGATTTCATGCCCTCATGTTGCTTAGTGCTGATACGATGAACATTTTTCATTAGTGAACCAGATAAAGTTTACCATCAAAGGAATGTAACAACTGACAGCAACAGTTGAAACAAGCAAGCTTGTACTAGCGACACATTACATCACGACTAACAAAGAATATTTAAGTAACAGCCACAATTTGTTGAAATATTTTGACTTAGTATTTCTTCAGCTACAGCTGGTGAAAATTTTGTGTAAATTGATCACCATTTGACTGAGTTATACAAGAAAGAAAAAGGTGCCTTTTTAATGAAACGCTGCGTATGATGTCTTGAGCGTTGTTTACACGTACCTGCTTCACCCAGTATGGCTTGCTTTTGTACCACGTAGTAGAATGCATTCCACTTTAGCTGCATGCATTTACTTTTGGTGAAAAAGTTGCTAAAAACTGATCGTGGATATTTGATATAGTTCCCTGTGTTGTTGGTATTTGATTGTCATCTGTAACAGCTTTGATGTATATTGTGTACCATATCATATCATTCTTTTTAAAATTTTTGTTATTCATTACTAGTCATTATTTGTTATATGAATAACAGCATTTGCACTACCACACTGAGGTACATGCATTGTGAAAAGATAGTCAGCAGTTATGTTAAATATTTATGCAAAAAACTGTTCAGTTTATGTACAGTGTAAAGGTGACATCGTGGTTGTAGATATAAAACAGCACAAATCACAATTTAAAAAATTCAAACTTTACCATTACACAGTCAGCAAAGTTCTTCTGACATTGTTTAATGGTGATGTTTGAATTTTTTAAATTGTGATTTGTGTGTTTTATATCTACAACCACGATGTCACCTTTACGCTGTATATAAAA
>Ga0209367_1010497_pt1 | contig 12405 bp, 12 predicted proteins | sample WorMetLIZISLAND2_FD_187412 | JGI IMG/M metagenome (GOLD analysis project Ga0209367, IMG submission 187412) | Marine gutless worms symbiont microbial communities from Max Planck institute for Marine Microbiology, Germany - Olavius geniculatus... ... | reverse complement strand
GATAAACAGGGGGGGGGCAAAGCCTGCCCATCTATACCTACTGCACTTTCCTAGAAAAATATACAGAAAGCTCTGTGAACGGACGAAATAACTTGTAGGCCTAGATCATTCCTTCCTAAAACGCTTTTTAATCCCATAAAGATAAAGTGATCATGCCAGTAACAACTCTTTAGTCACATCTCTGCTGCTCTGCATCAGTTTTCAAGAAACTCAAAACATGTGTTTAACCTGTCGTTTAATGCAAACATGTAAATGCACATCAAACTGTACAGTGAATATATCACTATTGATCAACGTTACAGAGATGTCATGTAAAAAGTTTCATAAACAGTAAAGGCAATGGTAACATACAGTTACAAAACAACGCTCCCACACAAGCCAAAATACTGTTCATCTACAGTTAAATGCTACCAGCAAAGTCCAGCATTATAAAACACAAGAAACACTACGTAGATGACTGCTGTCACGTTATACGACGACAAATAATAGACTGGATCAGCACCACATTACTTGCTGGTGTAAGGACAATGACGAAAATTAGTTCAAAACCCAACAATTAACCATTAAAAAACAAAAAAATCTTCACAACCAACATTTAAGTAAATTCATATACATGATGCTGGAAAGGATTCCTGTGCACTCTTGGCCTAAGACAATGACTTTTCTGACGCTAGAAAATGAGACAGCTCTTAGTAATTTCAAGTTACCATTCCTCCACTTTGGGGGACAGTCATAATAATAATAATAATAATAATAAGTGTCAGTGTCCCCGACCCAAAACTTTGAGGGGGACATTCCCCTGTCCCTAACAGACTGACGGCCATAAGCACTAACAACTTTAAACTGAAAGACACCACACTGTGTTGTGTGAACTGTATCTCTTAGTGTATTCTGTACAAAAAATGTCCAATTTTCGTCGCTGCATGTAACGTGTTGCACAGACGTAACAAGAAAAGCCCAGCTAACGCAAAGGGGAACGTGCAACAGTGGTGTGTGTTTGAAAGCCCAGTAGAACAAAATCAGTCGCCAGAAGGCGCCAGTCGACCGGCTGCTAATTATCTATAGTGTTTTACTTGTACTCACCAGACGGCGTCACCTGTCTCGCTCTGCCAATGCCGTATCGGCTGGAAATCACAAATTTTCCCTACCCCCTCTCATTTAGCACCTTCATTCGGGGTGATCCCCTTCGAATTTATGTAAAAGCTCTACGATTCATGAAACTAGAGTCTTCCAGACAGCCGACAGTAAAGATTTGGTGACCCTAGCTTGCACCATTCTTGATTGATCCACCCGTGTGACAGACAGATGGACAGACAGACAGACGGACAGAATTGTAATGGCTAAGATGCACTAAAATTTGCCACAGTGCTGGATGTGGAAAAATATCATCATCGTCTTTTTGATTTTTTCGTCTGACACACCCCTTGTCATCTTTGCACACCATTTAAAGCAGCAAAATTTTTAAACAGTAAACAACACATAAGACTGATACTGATGACTAATGATAGACAAGCTTGCATTCAGTTGAAATTCAATTATTAATGCTCAAATACAGTGCACTCTATTCTATTTCAGTCCTGTACCCAAAGCATTATGTAAAATCACCACATCATTCAAAAGCGCATAAATGCTATTCTTTCATTCAGTATGATGCATTAATAAATGTAGCAAGTATCAAGCCAAACATAAGAAAGTCATCATTGTTTCTTCAGATCAGAGAGAATAATGAATTAAACACTTACATTGTTTTAGTATTACACTATATTAAACAATTACAATGTTTTTGTCTACACAATTTGCTTCTTTTCAATCCATCAGTACTAATAGCCAATACATAATATCCCAAACGGAAGTGGCATTTCTTACACGAAGACACAATAACATTTGGAAACAATTTGATGATCCACATCCTAACCTTAAAATCGGTTTAATAATTACAGCTAAAAATGTCTACAAAATGCACTCAAAACACAGATGGTACAACAATGACATGTAAAACTATGATCCGCATTAACTATGACTGTCAGTTTATCTTGATATAGTTTGTCACACTAAACAACTACAAAAAACAACACTTAAACTTATGTACAAATTTTTGGCACAATCAGAAAGTGCATGACATTTACAGTTAAATTAAATAGATTATCCTGCATACCCAGTGTTGAAAAACAGCACTGCTCATGCAGTCACCAGTTCAGTAAGAACTTCTACGAATGATGCAGTAGGTAATTGGAATTATTATATCTCTTTATCAGAACTCGAGAAACACTAAGGAGAAGTTTGCAATTTATTGCTTGCATTCTAAGACTCTGCCACAACGAAGACATCTGCTTTCCCTTTTAGAAATCTACGAAAAGTTTCAATATTTGACAGCATTACTGTTATCCACAGAAAGAACTTTAACAAACAGTGTCAATACATAACAGAACCACCAAAACATATTTTGAAGAATATAATAATAATGAAAAATAACAACATACTGCAAATATGATCAGTTCTAATCAGAGCATACTAATTAGTCCGCCCGAAAACGATAGTTTTCGGAAGGACTTCTGTTTTGCTGTGGTTTTTTCTCTTTTTTTTTTCTCGCCATGTAATCTCTGAGCTCCGTCGGCCGATCGGCGCGAAATTTTGCACGATGCTCGGTGCTGCGTTCAATTTTATAATCCTGGTCCAAAATTTTGGGAGAGCCTCCCCAAAAAATTTTTAGGGGCCAAAAACATGCAAAATTTGGCCCGATTTCGGTCGACTTCGAAGTTTGGCGACGAATATCTCCGGAACGGATGAAGATATACAAAATCGATGAGTTACTCGTTCGACAGCGATTCCTCCCGCGTTAGGCAAAACAAGTCCAGTGAAGATCGGTCCAGTAACCTTGGAGATCTAGATGTGAGTTTGTACCCACCAAAAGCGCATTTTTCGGAAGACCGTATTTCGGCCCTTAGGGGGTGCTGCGCCCCCAAATTTTTACACGCGCTAGAGAATCACTTACTTAAGTCTTACTAGCGCACCCCCCACCAGGGACGGGCCCCCCTTACAACTTTTTTCAAAGGGGAGTCAAAATTGGCTTAAAATGCAATAAAGGAGCGCTTATAACTTCGGAGTTAGGGGGTGTAACCCGACAAAACTTTGGCACGTGACGCGGCTCTAGCTTGGGGTGTTAACGCAAGTACGAAATTTGAGGGCACCGCCCCCCTTAAAATTTGGGAGGGCAAAAAACGTCCAAAATTTAGTACGTTTTACGACAACTTTCGAGTTTGACCGCGAATATCTCTGAAAACGATGAAGATAGCGACAAGATCTAAACGGCGTTGACGAGGATCCTTTGTGCGTTGAACAAAAAAAATTTTGCGAAATTCCGTCCACTACGAACAAAGTTATAAGTGCTCATTTTGACCTACCCTAAGTCGCATTATTCGGAAGACCATATTTCGGCCCCTAGGGGGTGCTGCGCTTCCAAATTTTTACACGCGCTAGAAAATGACTAAGTCTTACTAGCGCACCCCCCACCGGGGGCAGGGGCCCCCCTTACAACTTTTTTCAAAGGGGAGTCAAAAATTGGTTTAAAATGCAATAAAGGAGCGCTTATAACTTCGGAGTTGAGAAGTGTAGCCTGATGAAACTTTGGCACTTGATGCGCCTCTAGGTTGGGGTGTTAACGCAAGTATGAAGTTTGGGGGTACTGCCCCCCTTAAAATTTGGGAGGGCAAAAAATGTTCAAAAATCGGTGCGATTTACGACAACTTTCGAGTTTGAGCGCAAATATCTCTGGAACTGATGAAGATAACGACATAATCTAAACGGCGTTGACGAGAGCGATCCTTTCTGCATTAAACAAAAAAAATTTGTGAAATTCCGTCCACTACGAACCAAGTTATAAGCGCTAATGTTGACCTACCCTAAGTTGACGAAGCGCGTTCGGCGCATGCCAATGCATTTGAGTTTGGGCCACGTGACTTTGATGCCGGGGAAATTCTCCCCCCTCTTTACCCCCCCTTCTAATTTCCCCCCAATCAGACTTAGGGAGCCGGGTGGACTCACGTTGGGCTTTGCCCCAAATTTCTAGTTTGATTAAAAATACTTGAATTGACATAAATCATTCATATTCAACAATAAAACAAGCAACAACAGAGATGACTAAGTTCATGCTAATTCAACGTAAGTAATACTTGACAGCCATGATAAAGTGATTGCGAAGAGTTAGTTCTTGGCCAAGTTTACTAATCTTCTGCCTAGCCTATTATTATCACTACGACTACTCTGAAACTGACTATTCTGTATGTGACTGGATGTCTTGCTGTGTGCGGTGCTATGCTGGTGTCGTGCTCTATGCAGCCGCTGCAGTCTCTGGTCAAACAGCCGCAGTGCATAGCGATACAGTTGAACGTCGAGAGAGTTGTGGGATTCTATCGAGCGAATCTGATCATCAGTGACACTGACACGGTAGGCGTTTGTGCTGTTCCGCTGCACAAAGTCCTCCGTGAAGCGAGCGTTGAACACGTGTTCAAACAGATGCTGCGAGTCCACTTGCCGTTCAGTCAAACCAAAGAAGACCATGTCTCGCAGGTTGTCCATGGCACTCTGCAGCATGATGCGATCATGCTCAGCTGGGTCGGCAAATGCCGAGCGGTTGTAGCAGCCGATGAGTGTTAGGTCGGCTAGCATTCGAGTCTGTCGATTGTTGGCCAAGTTGTAATGACAAGCCATGAACTCATCCAAGCTAACACCCTCCCAGCTTTCACCTGTAACAAGCACAGCAGATTTGCACAATATCAGTCAAAACAATATTAAACTGTTTGCTACGGTGATAACCTAGAATCATCATAACTACTGCTGTTACTACATTTTACTATTACTATTTGATGTAAAAAATGATTATTGTCTGCTGCAGGCAGCAGCAAATGGCTGCCTTAAAAATACAAAAATGTTAAACCAAAGGTAAAAAATGCATACCGGAACTATGAAAAATTAGTTGAACAGTAAGGACTATTGACAAACAGCTGTCCGAATTTCAAGCGGTTCAGGCAAATGAGCATGTTGCAAGTAGCTACGAACAGAAAAATCAAGTGTTCGTAGCATCACAAATTCACAATATTTGAACAATATGAAGGGCCTCTGATCAGTAGAAAAGCTACTGCTGCAATTCACAACATTTGATGCAAATTCAGTGCATTGACATCAGTGCATGAGCAACAGTCAAAAACACTCAACATGCAAAATCCAGCCACAAAAATCTTAATTCAGTTATCAGTCTACATACTTCACAGAACAAAGCCATGGGCTTGAATTATTCAGCCTGCCCAGCACCAGCAGGGATCTTTTACTTTTCAGCCTTGCCCACCATCAATTTGTACCCTGCTGGTTTTTCAGCAAAAAGGCTGGGACAGGCCAAAAAAAAGTATGATAGTGGTTGGGCTGAAATTTACCTAATAACACAAGAAGCCAAACCAAACAATAAATGTGAAAAGTCGAATCTATACGTGACATGCAAAGCCTGATGCTTATAAAATGATTGACATTTACAACTTACCACTGTAACACAACGGAACGACTGAACCAGCAGCCGATATGCCATTGCATTTAAGCTGCGCACCTTTCCATGTTGCACCTCTCTGTACATGCTTAAACTCACTGAGATAGCGATAAACTGGATCTCGCAGAAATGTGATGTACACATACCTTCATACCAAAAACAGCAAATACACAACTTAACAAATTACATCAATGAACAAAATAATCAACAAAGAAAAACCAACAGTACCCAGAAAGCACAATACTCCAATGGGACTAGAAGTAGATCCTATCCTAACTTTAGCAAAGGTAGTACTGAACAGTCAGTGATATAAGAAAACTGTAAGCCAACAGTTGAAGATGCAACAATATACAGTACCACCATCTGGTAAATGCCACTGAATAGAGGTGCCAGCCAACTACTAGCTACTATATACCAATATAAAAAATTTCCTGAGTCCAGATCATGAACCTCATTATCATGAAAATCTAAACAATAATGTTCCTTGACCCACGTCATGCCCATCCTAAAATTTCTTCAAAATCTGTTTTTATAACTTTTTGAGTTAGTTGTGATCTTCTGTGCAGGCAAACAACCAATGTGACAAATTGACAGACAGCAAAAGCAATACCCTCTTTGTTCAGCAAAGATAAAAATTAAGTAAGGTATCGAAAAAATTATGCATTCATTTTATACTAGGCAATGAAGCGAAAAGTACATCAGACACTATTTATAATGTTTCTTAATGCCAATGCACATCGAATGTGCACTGTTGTTCAAATTAAACATCAATGAATACTGCACATTCATTGACAATTCCTCACACAAAAATGCATTACCAGCTGCACTGGGCCACATTTTACAAAATTAATATATTTGTAAATGACAGAAATATATGAAAGGTCTATTTAAGCCAAAGTATATAATGACAGTTATCTGCTGGCAGTATAAAAAATAAAATTTACAAACCTGCGTCTTCGTCGACCATGTTCCAGTCTGTTCAGTACTCGAGGCACACAAGCATGAAGCTCGGTCCAGTCAGCATGCAGTCCACATGCCCACCCAGTGGAGAACCTACTGAACAGCCACTGATGACCATCACTTGTTGTACAGTTACGTCGCTTGCGTCCACGCACACGATAACAGGGGGCTGGAAATCCCTCCGCATTGCGGACAAGATGACGACCGAACACAGACCCACTTGTCTTCTGCATGTGCAAGAAGACAAGAACATCGTTGTCTGGGTCGTAGACAAAGTCAGATTCCTGCGATGAATCTTCCTTTGATGTCACAAGGTCCAACGTTCTATTCTGCATGCTGCTATCTGTCATCAGTTTACGATGAATGACAGAACTGTCTGGTTCCACTAGCTGTGATGACCTAGAACCACTGAAGGCGTTGATTATCAGAAGCACAAAGAAAATTGCTCCGACAACAAGAACACAGAAACATCGAAACCGACTGCAGGTAATCATGGTGTAGATGTTAGCCAAGTGAGATGATTCAGACATTGCTGCGTGACACGAACCATAAAGTGCAAATATCTGTCTAACTGTGAGTCCCTGTTCTGCAGTCAAATACCTGAAACAAATCAGAAACATTCCTTGCAGCCACAGACTGTGATATAATGTAATATTATCACTATAAAATACACTTCTATTTTTTTTCTTAGGCCACTGACCAGTGAGCAATGAGCAGTAAATATTTCTGGTAAAGTCAGTAATTCAAGGACAGAAATAATACGGCTACGATACACATAAAGCATGGGCACCAGACTAAAGTAGGATACCTCGATTTCAGCAAGTTAGCGTAACTCAGTAGACTTGTGAAGGTGTGTTTTTGTATTTTTTTTACGTTTTTTGCAATAATGATTCGGTACTTACAAAAAATTAACGATTTTCGCTATATATATAATAGTAAAACAAACGTATATCAGCGATTGAATGAACGAAAATAATCGTTGTAAATTTACTTCGGTTATCTTCTAATAACTATTTCAGGCACGTTTTTAGTCATTAAATCAGTCAGTTGTTAATGTCAATGCAAACGTTTCGAGTTAACGTTAGAGTTAGGGATAGGGTTAGGGTCAGGCTTGAAGTTAGGGCTAGCCTTAGTATTCGGGTAAGGAAAAAACTAGTGATCAGTCCTTCTTTAGGACCATTTTTAAACTCTATGTAGACTGTAAACAAAAATGTCCGTCGCCTAGCAGATTAAATTTTTTCAACAAAGTTTAGAAAGTTAACGAAAATAAATAATTTAAAACTAAACGAGCGGTTCTTACTTTAAACATTAAATTTGATCGTTAATATCCATTCTGAGTCTGCTGAGGTACGTTAACTTGCTTAAATTGAGGTATCCAACTTTAGTCCGGCGCCGCAAGCATGGTAGCATGGTACGCAGTTAACTCAATCTATAATTGTTACCAGTTATTTTTATTCGTCAGTAATCGTAACTTATAATTAATATAAAATAACTATACTACAATTTGTTGACAAACTATACCACACCAAAAACTATTTATTTACTACTGATGATGACGTAAGTAAATAAGTAAACAAAATTACTCTTTGCGTGTTTTCGGACGTAGGCTTGCTACGAGTCGATTTTGACACTCAATGACCTTGACCTTTCACCTTTTTAGCTAAAACTTTAACAAGCTGAACATTTTGCCCTCAGGAATGTTCGTATCAATTTTGTTTTTTTTACGTTTTTACTGTAGCCTAAAGATAAAGGAGGCAGTACCGAATCGAGAGAGATCTATGGACGAACGGACAAATTCAAGACACGTAACATTTAACGGCCACATAATAGATTATTATTTATCTATAAGCCCTTGTGAAATATAGTACGTAATGGCTTAGCCAACAAGTAATTTAAGCAAAGATCATGAGACGAGCGACAGCATATATAGCAGTTCCTGTTCGCAGGTTGTCCGGGTCTATCACTAGCCATGTCGGCGCAATTCACTGTTGAAATTTGCACTACAGCCGAAAATTGCAAAAAACACTAAAACCCCCTATTTTGGTGGTTTAAGGTCATTTAATGTCGTCAGTGTTGACACCATTAAAAAGCTCGTCACTAGTGCTTACACTGCATGTGTCTATCTGCAACTGGTTTCACGCTAAATGAGCCAATAGGGGTAAAATAACCACTTTTAAAAGGGGTGGGGAGTACCTGTCTGTGTCGCCAGCTTGCGTAGGCCTCCTTGAACACTTGAACATAGTTGGTGACAACTTAGACTGCTGAAATCTGCGTTTCGGCCTAATGCTGAAAATTTCATATGCATGTTGTCTATCTCCAGCCATTTCGAAGCAGTTCACTCTTAAAATGTGTGTCGCAGGCCGAAATCACGAAAAATTTACCAAAACGCTTCTTTTGGAAGTTCAAGGTAATTTAAGATCATCGATGTTGATAAATGTAAAAAGCCCGTCACCAGTGCTTGTTATGATGTGCAGCATGTCTCTACCTATTTGCAACTGTTTTCACACTAGACAAGCCAATGGCGACAAATAAGCTTTTCAGCTAGGTACCCCTTTTTGATGCCGTCGTTGGAGAGAAACCCCTTCACCCAAGAGTATGAAATTGTGTGACAAATAACTAGAGTCCTTCGGGCAGCCCACAGTGAAGATTTCGTGATTCTAGGTGTCGACGTTTTGATACAGTGCTAGGGTGTGCGATGGTACCGTTAAATAGAGCGATGACGAGTTTCCATAGGGTGCCATGTAACAATGTCTCTATCTGCAGCGGTTTGGTCGCAATTTTAAATGCAAAGTTGCTGCCTGCAGCCAATCATTCACGTGCGCTAAGTTACCGCAACGGGCTATACTCTGTACTCACTATTGGAAATCGCTTTCTTTTCACGACCGAGTCTAACGCTGGTTTTAGGATATAAGCTGTACGGTCGACCACCCTAGCGACAACTGGTTTTTTTTTGTTTTAAAACTAATCACACCAAAAAGAGCAAATCAGTATGCTAAACGCGTTTTAGAGCTATCGTCGAGGCCTCCGTCCGTCCGTCCGTCCGTCCGTCCGTCCGTCTATTCGTCTGTCACACTCGGCCTGCAGCCGTATTAAAACGGTGCAAGCAAAGATCATGAAATCTTTATTATGGGCTTCTAGCCTGCTACAAAATCTCAAAATTTTTGCGACAAAATTTCGTGGCGCTTGGTGAAGGGTATTAACATGGATAATTTTAAACGACTTTGAACGACTTGTACGTACAGTTGTACCTTTAAAATAAAAGATTTTAAATAATTTTGGCGATTTTTGGCTGCGGTGTACATTGCAAGAGTAAATTGCGACAAAATGGTAAAAACAGGCCATCTATTTCTTTATCTCTATGTCTATATATCTCCAAGACAACCTACATACAAAATTTTCAGCATTAAACGTAGATTTTAGCAGTTTAAATTTCGGCCCATATAGGCTAGGTTCAAGAAACCGTCCGTATATGGCATAAAATTTAAGTAAGCCTACTTTTTTCAGAATGCGTGATTTCTGTCAATATTTACTAATTCAGCGTGAAAACGGTTTGCAAATAGACAAAGTCGCTGCTTATCGTAACAAGCACTGCTGACAAGCTTTTGAGGAGTACAAGCAATGATGACATTAAACGACCTTGAAATTTAAAAAGCGAAAATTTAGTTATTTTCTCGCCATTTTTACTAAAACCCATATAACAACAGTAAATTACATCGAAATTACTAAAAATAGACCAAAACAACCTGTATATGCACTTTTTATCATAGAACGTAAATTTGAACCGCCTGACTTTTGATCTCTTAAGTTTATGTAGTTTTCTGTACGGAGCTCTCGAATTGGCTACCCTTTCATTGTACATTAATTCTGCGGCGGCAGCACCGGTGCTGTCGCGCGTCATGTGAGCATTGCTCGAATTACTTGTCTTAGAATAATTATAAGGTGAACACAATCTACACTGTGTCCCCAAAAACGTCCCACTTTGTGATTGTCTATATCTTCGCCAAAATTAACCAATTTTCAAAATTTTTTTACTAATGCATTCTGTGGACAATTAAATATCCCGCCACACGTTAACTGTGTCGCTACACTACCTTGTGAAACATTAATGCTAGAAAAACTAACAATAATAGACAGCAAGCGTGTTAGTGAACAAAATACACTTTTGAACAAAAATGCCGTGAATGATCTGAATGATGCTATACTTTGTTAGATCCTTTTCTTTGGATATTTGGCGTATTAAACAATATGTTTGTTTCTGGCCTTTGTGGTTTAACAAGCCTACCATTTCATCCACAGTGATCACGTTTTCTTCGGTACGTGTAATCTTCAGCCTGGCGGTCTCATGCTTTTGGTCAGTGAGGCATGTTTCTCAAATCAGTGTTAATAACATTCTCACTCTTTCCCTGTTGCAGTTTATCTTCAAAAATTCTGCCAGTATTTTTTGAAAACTGTATTTTTAACCAATACAAGTTTTTAATCAGAGCCTTGTCTCCATTGCTAAATGGCACATTACATTACCGGTATATCGTCGGTGCATTAAAAATTATTATTTGCGACGGTATCATTTGCTTTCGTTTACAAGCATCAGAAATGTATGTAAAACTAAACATAATTTAATTTTTGTATAAAAATAGTAAAAATTGTTTCAGAAGATGATTTTTTTGATTATGTATTATACTGATTTTGATAGTTTTTGAAAATTTATGTTTCACATGGTAGTGTAGCGACACAGTTAAAGTGTGGTGGTATATTTAACAACTGCTTTATTGTTAATTGTTTACAGTATGTGCTAGTAAATTTTTTTTTGAAAATTGGTTAATATTTGGGGAAGATATGAAAAATGACAAAGTGGGACGTTTTTTGGGACACGGTGTATACGTTGTGCCGGATGTCTGCACGTCGCGTCAGTAGCTCAACAGCCGACGTATGACGGTGTGACGGCTTTGGTTGGGCGTGTGCCGGTATGTCGAGACGACCGTGAACGAACAGTCCGAGACTCGACGATAAATTACTGACGACCATTTGATGCTTGCACTGTAAATAGCGGAGACATCAATGGCCGCATGAAGTTCAAATTCCATTAGTACATCAATTTATTGTGCGGTCGCACAAGAACCTATTACACAGCATCTCGGTATGTAAAGATAATCTGTGGATTTGTTGCAGGCCTTTCACTTTTACAGACAAGTTGACGTTGATTTTGTGTCCGCTTTCGATTTGTTGTTGTCAGCGCGTTGTACGTACAGTACAACAGATTCACAATAAGTCAAAGTAAACGTAGTTTGGGTCTCAATATGCTGCAATGCACTGTTATACTCAAGGAACTCATCAATCGCTACAACATTTGTACAGCTTAGTCGCGAGCCGTAATCTCCGGATTGTGGAAATTGCAGTCTAATGAAACACGGATGCTGCACGGAAGATGTCGTCAGAATCGATACATCGTCGTTAGCGGCCCACGGGTCAGTAAGATCAACAGCAACAGAAGCTGCAGCAGCACATCCGGTCAGTGAATGATCGCTTGACAGTCAAGCTTGACAGTGGCAGGTGACAAATTCATCGCAACACTTACTGCCAGAGGATGACTACCTGATAATACACGATCAGTGAAATGTGACAGTATCTATTATTATTATTATTATTATTATTATTATTATTATGAACGAAAAGATTAACGTGGCATTTAGCCCAAAATAGACTACAAGGACACGTAACATAATTACAATAGTTAACATGTTCGGCAAACAGAAAACCAGTAGATAGTTGGAATCAGCGTCACTAATACGATATTGCGAAGAGATACGTCTTCAAATGACGCTTGAAAGTCAACAGTGACGACGATGACGTAACAAACGACGGTAGGCTGTTCCATGCACGGGCAGCAGCAACCGGGAAAGCGCGATCCCCGATCG
>Ga0209367_1010496_pt1 | contig 12406 bp, 7 predicted proteins | sample WorMetLIZISLAND2_FD_187412 | JGI IMG/M metagenome (GOLD analysis project Ga0209367, IMG submission 187412) | Marine gutless worms symbiont microbial communities from Max Planck institute for Marine Microbiology, Germany - Olavius geniculatus... ... | reverse complement strand
CTTGACCAGGAAAAGCGCTCAGCAAACTGTCTACGAAAGTTATAAAACCTACTGCTAATATAAAAAGATACACAAGGCAGATCAACAACAGATCTCACATACTTCATATCATCACAATGAAAAATTCTGAATACTGACATACTGCCCTGTCAATTACATGATTTAGCATAGAAATGTCCGACTTGGTGACCGGAATAACTTCGACTGCATACAACAGAGCAGGAAGACAAATTGTTTTCAGCAAGTGCACACAACCAAGTTCAGAGGTTGCATTCTTAGCTCTATAGTACATTGCGTTAAAGCAACGGTAGAACTTAATTTTAGCCTGGTCAAATGAACACTTAAATTCTCTTGCTGACTTCAGCACAACACCCAGATACTTAGACTGCGGGACATAGGCGAGTTCAACGCCAGCTAAAACCAAAGGAGCACAGACATGCTTGTACCGTGGACCAATCCTCAGAGCAACTGATTTCACAGTGTTAAACGAGAAATCGAGTAAATCCGCCTCCTGGGAACAAATATCGAGCATCCGTTGCATGGCAGTTAGGGAGTGACACACTAGCATTATGTCATCAGCATATAGTAAACAGCCCACATAGTGACCGCCAATAAAAGCTCCAACACCAGAACGTGTCAGTGCAAAAATAACTGAATCAATAAAAAGAGCAAACAGACAGGGAGATAAAACACCCCCTGCCTCACACCAGCCACAATCTGAAACTGCCTGGATACATAATTACCCCAGCGCACGAAAGCAAAGCATTTTGAGTACCAGTTAATCAATACAGCCAAAAAACAACGTGGAATGTTCTTCTGCATAAGCTTAATGTACAAAGCACAGTGATTCATCTTATCAAAAGTCTTAGAGATATCCAAGGCACACAACACAGCAGTAGACCCACTCACAATGAAAAGACACTTAGACACTTACGTCACAACTAACAAAGAATATTTAATTAGCAGCCATATTCTGGAGATAAGGAGTAAGGCGGCTTCTCCATCTGCGATAAAACTAAAGCAAAACTGAAATAAAATCCCATTCGATATTGCTTTAGTTCTGTTGTAGTTTCTCCGCAAATGTACGCACCCCCTAAAGAGTTCTTAAAGTCTGGCGAGAATGTGTGCTGTTGTGCGCGCGTGTTTTTGAACTAAGCTTACATTATTGTCGTTGTCATGTGCAAAAAAATCGTAACGTATTTCCGTCGTGTCTATATAGCCTACGGTCTTTCGCGTTCACGTTTGTGATGTCGTTGTGATTGTCTGCTTATAGAGCTACATCGTGGTAACACTCACGATTAATGAAACTGTGAGAAAATTGTACAGCTTTGTTGTATGATGCGCGTATAGTGACTGCTTAACGTCGGCTCATCGAGTGGAAACTTCTTTTTCTGGGGTGAATTGTGTGAATAGTTTTCCCTTCGTTCGTCTACCGTGTGCAACCTAAGTGTCTTTTTATTGTTTAGTAGGCCTAGTATACTTTAACGGATTTATTCCGGCTGTTGTTAAATCTTACTAGATTCCGTGGTCTCTCAGAGCGATCTGCTGAAGAGCCAAATTCACGAAGTTCACTCACTAAATACTGAACATCCCGATAACCACTGCCCAAAAACGAATTGCGTGTAATTCACTGAAACACATTCAAATTGCAAAAAAAACCAAAGTTCGCGCGATATAACAAGTCGAAGTAACGCTTTTGCAACGTAGCCTACGTTACATGCAGGCCTACAATAGAACAGCGCGAATCAGAACTTCGGCGTTTTCGCTATCAGGGGCATCTATCCCCCTTAGAGGCACTACGAAAGCTTCCCCCACACACTCCTTGTCTAATGTTTACTACCCCCCTTTCAACGTCGGCTCGAACCCCTCTCACGTAAAGCTTAGCCAAGTGCTGCATTGCCCGAATGCTAGATGATGGTGTCCTTACTTGTGGGCGCGCGAAAATTTTCCAAGGGAGAAAGAGGCTGAGGCGCCGAATGGAGTGGGAAAAATAAAAGAGGTATTTTTATTCCTAATCTATTAGGGGATCTGGGGAGCGTCGTAAGATCGCCTAGCGGGGTCCGAGATGGAGCCCCAGCCGAAAATGAATTTGGCGCATTTTTAGCCTCACAAAACACTACTGTCGAGTTCTAGTGGAACGATGACTGCCACCCTGAAGTTCCAAAAGTCCCCCTTTGAGAAAAGTAATACGCTTTGAGCGTAGTCCTCAATGGACGCAGACGCCCATGTTCGCTATTATTAGTCGTGACTTTCGCTTTTTAGACATATCTTTCTGGAGGAATGCACCCGTTTGGCACTTGTTGTTGCCCGATCGCTTACTGCACTTGCTGCAATGCTATTGCTGTAAGTTGTATGATCCTCGTTCTCTTAGCCGCTATAGCAGTCAGTCAGTACTTGCAATTCCACGGCATAACTTATCCTTTGGTTCTCGTTCCTTTCGTGTCTCTGCTCCGAGAATTTGGAACTCCTTAACTCCTCAAATTCGTCAATGTCAAACCTTGGCTACATTCAGATGTCACTTGAAGATCCACTACTTTCAGTCAGCCTTTTCTGCCACCTAGCGTCCATCGTCCTATGCGCCCTGATTCTTTCTGGGACTTTGGCGCTTTATAAATCATTTACTTACTTACTTACTTACTTACTATACTCAAGCAGTACTTGGTTGGTTTCTTCGCATTAGTGGCATCGTGGCCGGTGGAAAGGAAGAAGAGGAAATTACCCCACCGCCTAAATTTTCGCTTGTCCAAAAAATTGTCCGAAAATTTTTTTGTCGAAAAATGCACATTTTGATGCCGAAATTTTATTGGGGAAAAATTGGGGCAAACATGAAATTTTGAGCACCCGTAATCTGCGCTGTCGAAAGTTTGCAATTGTCTGTCGGAAAGTTGCAACTTTTTGCCGCAACTACTTTTTTAAACTCACGGCGTCATTGTCGCATAATGCGAGTCGTTTTGGAGGGGAGGGTTTTGATGTTCGTTGACTTCGATCGTTTATCTTTTGAACTAAAAAGTGGTACACTGATTACTTCTGTTCTGGTCCATGTTTTTGCTTTTCTGTGCATTTTCGTGTTTGAGTTGGGAGCCTTATGCGATAAACAGTCAAACTCACGGGCATGCGGATGAGCAAGTTTTGTAATGCGGCTTATTAGGACGGCCGCATAATAAATGCAGTTGCCCTGCGTTTTCAACATCTTGTGCACAGTTCGCTTAGATGTGGCATTGTCCGTTGCGCGTGTTCGCTTTGCCCAGCTACTGGCGACGTAAAAAACGTTTTTAAAACGTCTTCTTATCGAAAGCAAGGCGCCTGTAAACGTCGTTTTTATTATGAAGGTTTTTGTGAATAAAAAAGTTACAACTTTTGACAACAAATTTAAAATACAGAAAACTAATTCATAATTTTGATAATATAACTAATTTGAACATAAGATAGCGTGAACTGGCGTTGCATAGACTAAGTCCAGTTTGTGGAAGTTTGAACAATGTTTGCAAATTAAATTAAACATACATCGACCGGACCTACATGTTTATCGGTGTTTTCTTTACAAGCGGTTTTTACATATTATTTTGAACGTATATTACATTATATATGTTCATGACATTGTACAGCGCACTTGAACTAGTTTCACAGTTATAACGCTTGAAAGATGTCAGTGTTATATGCGGTATATGCGTTGTCTATACATTAGTTCGTACGCTTAGTGAACAGTGCGTGTATTGTAACGCGTATATCGTAATTATTCGGCTAAAGTTGAGTTGTGAACATCTGCTGTGCAAAGCGTCAGAAATGAACTGAAATAGAATGAACTAAGCTGCCATTTCGCTTTGTACAGTGCAGCGCAACTGAATTGAAATTAGATTTGGGTGGCGTAGCGGTAATGCGTTTCATTCGGTCAACGAAGTTACTCTACGCCGGGCCGGGTTAGTACTGCGATCCGTGTATGACTGCTTAAGGGCAGGTAAACCATCTTGTCAGGCCTATGTAACCAGCCGCCTAGGTCAACTCAGCCTTTCATCCTTCCGGGGCAGGTAAATCGAGTACCGGTCTATCTAGCTGAGTTTAGGGTGGGGCGTGTTCACCTGCGTCGAGTGGTAGGTAACACTGTGTCATCCCATACAGCAGGTAACGCTCCGTAGCTCTGAAATGGGCTTCCATTAAGAGCTATAGCACCACCTTTTAGTTTAGTCCAATTTATTTCCGTCGCTTTGTAGACGCCATTAGGCGATGATACGGAATCATGTTTATTGTTTTATGCGGCCCTTTTGTATAAAGTGCATTTTGCATTAAACACCGTCCACTGATCAACAACACCAAGTTTTAGACTTAAGATTGATGAAATTTGTACCAGTTATCGTTTTTTGAATGCAAAAAAAATTAAATATACGTAACTAAATACATAATAAGTGATATTATCACGCTCCTACGTTTTCAGTAGCGATTTTGGCATCTAAGTTTAAATTTAATACTGATGAAGTTGTGTCGCATTTAACAGCTATCTCGTATTGAGTCCAAAATACCTGAGCCCGGGCATAAACCATAAAACTGAACATCAGCGTTGCATTTTGACCTTAAAGTAGTCAAATTCTCAGGTGTTTCAGGTTAGTAGTATCTCTGTTTTTACGCGCGAAAGCAGCTACTGCTTTAGCGCGTCTTGGCCATCGCAATTCTGTCCGTCTGTCCATCTGCCTGTCCGTACGTCTGTCACACGGGTGGATCAGCTAAAAACGGTGCAAGCTAGAATTACCAAATTTTCACCGTAGGCTGCCCGGAAAACTCTAGTTTCAGAAACCGTAAAGCTTTTTCATAAATTCAAAGGTAGTCACCCCGAACGAGGGCGTTGAATGAGAGGAAAATGGAAAAATTGCGTCGCTGTATCTCAGAAACGGTGCGAGATAGGGCCCAGGTTACTATTAATCACTAATAAAAAGTCGTACACTGGCTCTCGATTGCCACTGAATTCAATGACCTTGGATGACCTTGAACGCCAAAATAGAGGTTTTTGTGGATTTTTGGCGATTTCAGGCTGCGACACCAGTTTATATGATTCACAAGATGGCGCCACGCAACTATTGTTATGCGATCCAAATAGAGAAGTTAGTATTTGTATATTAACTTAGCGTGAACACCCAAATTTTTAGCTAAACTACTGAACAGGAACTGCTATAGGCTTTCGCGCGTCTCGTGAGCAATAGCTCAAATTTCTTGTTCTGTTTGTCACGACAAGTATATAACTTAATTCGTTGCACAGATTTTTCTGTCATGCGAAAATCGTAGCTGCTGTTTAGGTTACAAACTTACAAGATTAAAAGATCAAAGTTCAGTTGTTACCAGGCTTTTAGAAAATTAAAACAAAAGCCGTACTGTTAAGCCTACACCATTACGAGTCTAGTCAGCACACGAGGCTTTACAAAGTTCAGATTTGAAACGTGTTATTAGCTATCAGTAGATCAGCTTAACATTGCGATTTCAACGAGGGCCGCATACCGTATCATTTTGGTCATTCTGTACGAATTGTATATATCGTTAACGGGTAAACTAACCTACAAAACATCTTGCATTTTATGCTCCATGGATAAAGTATAAACGGTGATTTTAGCTTATTTAATTTAACACCACTTAGTGATTTTTCTGCTTGTCTATAGTTTGATTTAATTTCGAGAGTGTTAAGCTTAGTTCATACATAGCTGTATTTACGTGCATTTTCTGTAAATAGTCGCGTACAGGTGTTTATATTGTGACGTTTTACACATATTGTGGCTATCAGCACTACTTATATGACTGTATATGTAAAACATTATTGTGCAAGTAACGAACAGATGAGATAATTATTTATCTGGTTTGCAGTTCGAAACGCCGTATGGTTTCACGTGCAAAAATGGATTATTGTTTCGTTTAATTAACGGAAATTTTACGTGTCAATCTGCGATTCCCAGAAAGTTGAATAAACACAGTTGAATTATTTTCATCAGTGTGGTCGATTCAAAACTTGCGGTGACCTGTTATTACATGCTATTGAGCATGTTATTATGGACTTCTGTTTTTTGGGGGGGCATGCATAGCGGTACTCCGTAGAACCGTAGTCTAAACAAAGTGAATTACTGAACAATGAATGCAACAAATGTTACATACTAGAACACAAGTTTTGAATAAAACAACGTCTCAAAACAACGGGTCTGTCTTAATCAGGAGCTTGCGTGGATTAAACAAAGTCACAACAATATTAGCTCGCAAGCACGGCAACAAGGACGACTTCAACTTATTTGCCTTTTTCTTGGGGCAACTATACGGCAACTACGTGCAGGCTAGGCATATAATTATTGGTTCGGCTACGATTTATTCGAATAAGCTATCATCCCGCGAAAAGCACTGATAAAAAGAAGGGCGAAGATTGACTGATTCGAGACTTGGGTAAAGCAGACAAAGAAATAGGCGGTGCATGAGCTAGGCTATAGTTTCAGCGATTAGCTGTGACGCAGCTGCTGCTTAGCAACGGAAACTGAATTAAAGACTACGGCAATGAATGATTGAGTTGTGTCGTAGGCGTAAGGCGATTGAAGCCACGCGGCCGACGGATCATAATTATCACAAGACGGGATGCTGCCAGACCTGTTCCAGATTTCTGACACGAGCGGTAGGCATGTGCCCTGGTTGTACGCGGGTTTCTGTAAACAAGGCTTGATTAGGTCTCGAGTCTCTAGCTGAGATTAACGCCAGTCCCCGGACTGACTTATTATCCTCAGTCCCAGAATAGTTTCGGCGTTTTTAAAAAAAATATTTAAGTTAACCCTTTAGCGGTGGTGGTTTGGCTCAATTGGTAGCGTCGTTGATCGCATCAACGAAGTTAATCAACACCAGGCCCGGTTAGTACTTGGATGGGTGACAGTCCCGGTATGTAACCAGCCACTCAGGTCAACTCAGCCTAGCCATCCTTCCGTGGGTAGGCGCAATGAGTACCAGCGAAAGCTGGGACATAAACAGGCACACCGCGCGATGCACTGGCCCCGTATCCGTGGTCTCGCAGTGTAAAAACTGGTGTCTGTTTGAGGGCTAAGGAAACGGAAATCAGCGCCGCCCAATGGGCCGTAAGGATCGGGAAGAACTTTGCTTTTTGCGTATTACATTACGTACACTTTAGTGCACTTCAGAAACGATTGTATGGCAGCGTGATGACAAGTAAACCTTCAAAAAAACTAGGCCATTGCAGTAGTAATTGCATCACTTTCTGCTTTTGCTGGTACAGGAAAACTCATTCAGTAAATTTTGTGTGCAAGAGCCGCAGTATAGCTGACTCCCCTATACATAATTTGACAGTGTGTTAGGGGGTTGAAAAACAGTTGGGAGGTTTAACCCCCCAACTCCCCGGCAATTCAAACACTAAAGAGCCGTGATGTTAAATTAAAATCTGCGCTAAACTAAGAAGCTGAATACACGCACATGTATTATCATTGAGTCACATAACATTCGTGTATTCTCATCTCATAACGAAAGCCAACAAAATTAAACAATAAACCAAAAGCGATTATTGTTCGGATAGTATCGTAATCCATGTGCAGGATGAGTCAAATTAATATGTCCCAACACGAAAATCACGATAAGCCTATCCCTGTAATGCATGACCATTTTTACATCGAAATTTTCTCGTTTATTTCGAACACAATACTTCGCCAGCTTGTTTAATTTTGCTACATTACGTACTGACTCATTATCCTCAGTCCCAGAATAGTTTCACCGATAATGGTCAGATGACATTGAGCAGTGGTGTGGGGCAACCCTGCAGGAGTTAAGCAGCGGTGGGCAGCGATAGTAACAATGGCGTCAGACACCAACGGGTGTTGAGCCCACGGTTGTCGATGATGATGATGATGACATTACGTACTGTTCGACGTAGTAAGACCGACGAAATAGAACTGCATTTACTCGACGCGCGTGTCAACGCATGCAGGTAGATGGAGTCGTCGGAGGTCAGGCTGCGATCAGTCGTAACAAGCGTCGCTCTGTTGGGTGTTGGCGCGCTGCTCGGCGCAAGTGCTACGTGGTTGATCATGTCAGCGCTCGGCAGTGCTGACCACCGTGATGGCAGCAGGTTCCCGCGTTCAACTGGGTCGAGCGTGGCTGAGGACGGGCGTCAGACGACGACCTCCAGACAACGTTGTACGGACCAGCTGCGCAGTATACTCGCAGAGCTCGAAGTCCGACTCATGGACACGGTCGACGAGCTGCTCGCACATTTCTCCATGTCCGTACGTCAACAGGCTGACAAGTCTTCGGCGCGAAAACTGTCGCCGACTACCGTCAAGAGTTCTAAATCACAGTACGCAATTCGCTTTTTGTGATATACCCCGTTTACACGAAGAAGTATGCGTGAAGCAAACATGAAGCAAACGTAGGCTATTCAAAATACACGTGCACGACGTGTGCTTCAAGTTTGCTTCATGTTTGCTTCGTCGTGTAAACTGGGTTTGGCCGCAGCGGTAACACGAGAAATAAACTTATTGCGCAGATCTTAACGTCATGGCCATTCCACACCTTCGACGCCGACGCTCTCAACTCAGCATTTGGCGTTTCGATGGTTCGTACGTGTAAATTGGCCTTTAGCAAAATCGTTCTATAGAGCAAAGACAGTATGCTATTAATAATAACACGATATGCCAAATAACGAAGAGCAATACGCATGCGCAGTGATTTACGATAGGCATGCCGGTAATTTATCGGTAGATTCAAAATCTTTGAGTTTATAATTACTATTGCAGAAACAGTTAATCTTAGAAACAACTAGCTGCAGAAATCGGTAAAAAGTGGTCATCAGATTCCAACGACATCCGCATGGTGCACCAATTGTTCATTTTCTTGTGCTGTTATGTGAAGATTTGGTGCTTTTTATACATGTGAGGCAAGATGTCTCAAATCTATGCTACTGTCTTGTGTTTATTAGGTCTAATGTATTGGGTATCTTCGTCGTGGAATGTGGGTGGTATATGACACCACCCACGACGATGAGGTCAGAATGTCATGCAGTGAGGCTGATTGCGGGATCGAGATGTGTTGACTGACACGGTTGCTGGACAGTGTTATTATCATCATGATTAGCACGTCGCTTACGGCTCATCTCTGATGTGATTAATTTAGTGGAAGTGTATTTATTCCTGCAGCGCAGTCTCGTCAAAATACACGCGGTATGCGTCCTAAGCTTCGCAGTCCGCATTCGGCATCTGCGGAGTGTGCTATTCGTAACATCGATCAGACGGATTTCAACGAAGATAATATTGCACGCTAAATCGTACAGTATCGAGAACTGTTGTTTTTAAATAAAGTCGTCAATTGAAACAGTGACTGATGTGTTATACAAATTCATCAAATTGCAACGTTTTTGTATCGACGATGTTGTATACGGTGGCTTGCAGCCAACCAATCAGTTTAGTGGGCGAGCACTGCAGCGGCGCTCAGCGTCGATGCAGTGCTGGCAGTCAGTCGTCAGTTGAGTCTTGGGCAGACAGTCAGTCTGTCGAGTTAGTCAGTTGCGGTCTGTCGAGCGTACAGTCAACATGTAGTGAAGTCGTGATATTCGTGACGGCGGCGGCCGTCGGGCCGTCGTCATGTTGATGCTGCTGGGGCCCCGACGTATTGTGCTGTATTATATTGCGTGTTATTAAAAGAATGAAAAGTCACTTTTACTCGCGTTGATCCCCCATGTAACTAGAAAGATCCCCGTTACCTCAAGCTAAGTGAGTTGCTATGATCAGTACAAATGAGTAGTCAATAATAACAGTAAGTTAAGTTCAAAAATAAAGAATAACAATAGCGTTAATCAGAGCGACAGACTGGTCACGGACTGATGGAATTGCCTGTGGGAGGACAGAAGATGAGAATGACAAACAGAAAATGAGAAATAAAAGAAAAAGCAGACAGAGCACTAATTCCCCAGTAAAACCAATAAAACGTATAAAATAACTAATATTTCATTAACTCTAACTCTATTTTCAATAACTCACACACTAAAACCCTCCCTTATTTTGAAACTTACAATGTTTCGGCAACCGCTGTTGTCTTCTTCGGAACGCTCGTCAATAAATGTCGCTGCGACGAACGAACTGTCATAGATGTAAAACAGTAAGTGATAGGAATCCTATTATAGGTTATGTAATTTGACGAATTTATGCGGTTCATGTATTGGAAGTTGTTGCTGAGCCTGATCGCGCTCATTGACTTCTGAGCATCTTGTGCTCGACTCACAGCTAGACGATCTTAAGATAATCTTATAACAATTATCGCACGTGCTTGCGATCAACTGAGGACAATGGGTTAATTTACACAACACTTATGATATACCTTACGAACAAGTTTTTAAGCCTACCTATGTAAATTAGCTCATTGTCGTGAGATTGCGGTAAAATTTTGTAAAAATTGTCTTAAGATTATCTTAAGATCTTCTGCAGATTGAATCGCCTTTCAAACTGTATAGTTTCAGTCGGAGAGTTGTGTGCTAGTAGCGTTCGTTCGCTGAGTAACATGGTAATGCGCAGTTTGCTTTCCACGTATCAGAACGTCTATACGTGTCTTCATGTCGGCTACAGACTGGACGCCGTTTCCACGACAACGACGTCGCAGCCTGAGCATCAGCAGAAGCAGCAGCAGAATGTTGTGGTGGACTCAGCAGCAGGACGCAACGTCAACAACAGCTCGACGTCAGCCACTCGCAGACTCTTCAGCCAAGTCGATCGTCTGCTGGAAGGTTCCGCTGAGGACCGAGAACGCGCATTGGAACTGCTAAAAGCCAAAGAACACCAGGTGCACATTTTTCTCTGCGTTTCGCGTTAACATATTTAATGCCTCCGCCAACATAAGTGTAGCTGCGAAGGCATTGTTTTTGGGTTGTTCGTTCCGAATGCCGTTGCTAATACAGTAGCTTGAATAACTCTGAGCAGTGACGCATTCTGTAGGAAAAACAACTTTCATTTTAAGGTCAAAAGGTTGAAATTCACGGTCATGCACAACGTGGTCAGATATGTTAAAAGTTGCACTTTTGGCATTGTACGTTCGATATTTTGAGTATTACCGGACACAGTTATTTTCCCTAATGCTTCAGCATCCTGCCACAAAGATGATGCAGTCAAAAACTCAGAAGTTAAGGTACCATCAAACGGAAGCTTCCAAAGCTTGATGCTGTGCGTCAGGTTCTGGTTGTTTACAGTTTTTCAGATATTTTTTCTTTTAAATAATCTCGGTAATTGTTGTCTGCAGCTGTCGGACGACGTGAATTTCGTCTGGCGGTTGGCGAAGGCGACGCACTTCAAGTCGAAGATTGCGTCGGAGCGCGACAAAGACGAAGAGAGATGTCTGGCCTACCTGTCCAGGAACCTGGCTGCTAGATCGCTCGAGATCGACCCTCACTCGGCCGCTGCTCACAAATGGCGAGTTACCGGCTAACTTCGCCTTCGCATATAGCAGTTACGCGACTATGTGTATTTGTGTGTTGCGGCAGCATCGCTAAACGAACTTCGTGAAATTTGCACATTCTATCGTGACCAGATCTCTGCGGACATTTTCTCATGTGGGATGAAAAGTGTCGCGTCGATTTTTACGGTAGTTCTTAAAAACTAGAGCTCTCCTGATCAAAACGAAAACCTGTTTTGAGATAATTTGTCACTTTCTATTTTTATTTTACGTTTTAAAAAATTTTCGGGAAAAACGGATTAATAGCTGTTGCAAGTTATGTGGTTGATACGGACTATCGCTTATATGCGGCCGTATATAATTGTTCTTTAAAAAGGAGATAAGATATGTACGATTATGTTCTGCAAAAACGTGTGACCTGTACACAATTATAGCTATTGTTTACTTGTTATACTGGTAAAACCAAGTGGAAGTTTGTTGGAAGATTTTGCACAATAAACACGAGATTGCTGCCAATTATTGCACCGTTTGTTTGTTGTAGGTTCGCTATAACGACGGGAGTGGTAGGCGACTACGAGAGCCCCAAAGTTCGAATACAGACAGGCATCACGTTCAAAGTAACTCCTTACACTGTCTTCTCGTTTAAATACTCATAGTAATTGTTCAATTATCGCAAATTGTAATTCTATAAATAACTTACATAGAGCGCATGACTGTACACACGGTGGGCCAAAATGACACCATTTTGGTGTTTGAGTTTTCTCTTTTGTTAGACGTGTTATATCTACAATTTTTACGCGCGACAGCAGAATGCTTCGCGCGTCTTAGCTATCGTCTGGGCGTCCGTCTGTCCGTCTGTCCGTCCATCTGTCCGTCCGTCACACTCGTGAGCTGTATCAAAACGGTGCAAGCTAGGATCACGAAATCTTCACTGTGGGCTGCCCCAAGGTCTCTAGTTTATCGTGACAAAATTTCGTGCCACTGGGTGCAGGGGTTCCCCTCGAACGAGGGCGTCAAA
>Ga0209367_1010493_pt1 | contig 12407 bp, 7 predicted proteins | sample WorMetLIZISLAND2_FD_187412 | JGI IMG/M metagenome (GOLD analysis project Ga0209367, IMG submission 187412) | Marine gutless worms symbiont microbial communities from Max Planck institute for Marine Microbiology, Germany - Olavius geniculatus... ... | reverse complement strand
CACGTCATGTGGCAAAGTCTCATGAAGCTACTCCCTTTGGCTCCAAAGATCCTTCGTCTAATACGCTACATTTTAAGGCAATTTTTGACTCCCCTTTGAAAAAAGTTGTAAGGGGGTCCCCCGTCCCAGGCGGGGGGTGCCCTAGTAAGACTTGGTCATTCTCTAGCGCGTGTAAAAATTTGGGGGCGCAGCACCCCCTAGGGGCCGAAATATGGTCTTCCGAAAAATGCTCTTTCGGTGGGTACAAACTCACATCTAGATCTCCAAGGTTACTGGACCGATCTTCACCGGACTTATTTCGCCTAACGCGGGAGGAATCGCTGTCGAACGAGTCACTCACCGATTTTGAATATCTTCATCCATTCTGGAGATATTCGCCGCCGAACTTCGAAGTCGTCCGAAATCGGGCCAAATTTTGCATGTTTTTCGCCCCCTGAAATTTTTTGGGGTGTGCCCTCCAAAATTTTGGACTGGCATTAAAAAACTGTGCCCAGTACTGACCATCGTGCAAAATTTCAAGCCGGTCGGCCCACGCATCTCGGAGATCTCGCGAGTGAAAAAACATCATGCGTAAAACATAAGTCCTTCCGAAAACTATCGTTTTCGGGCGGACTAATTAATACAAAACTGCGACAAAACCTGCAACTTAAAGTAGTGCTTACATCTACAACAAAACCGAACTAAACGAAGTTTTGAGTTTTAAACTTATCTCGTGCGATTTTTGGGCCGACCGCTAAGCTGTAAGCTTAAAGGTCGGCACTTTGTCGTTGTTGTCGTCCGTCTGTCTGTCTGTCTGTCACAGATGTACTGTGGCTAAACGGTGCCTGATAGGGCCTAGGTTGCTAGTGATCACTAATAGGAAGTCGCATACTGGTTTTTAAATGGCATATAAATCGATGATTTTGGATTACCTTAATCGTTACAGGCTTTTTTCAACGGAAAACTGGCCATATCTCAGAAACAGTGAAAGATACAGCCTAGGTTACTATTAATCAATAATAGGAAGTGGCATTCGCCCTTTCAGATGAAATAAAAATCATCGACCTTGGATGACGTTCAAGGTCAGTGATAACCAGTACAGTCGGCCCCACCTTAGCGACAGCTGGGCTTTATGTGTTTCAGTGTTATCGCACGTGTAGCCGGCGTGCAGTTTTCAGTTGCATTTAATGATCAGACTTTCAGCACGGCGACTCTTGCACAACGTTGCGGGCGTGGAATAAAACGTGATGCGGATGCGTGTGCAGGGGCCGCACTCGTGCGGTATTATAGACCTGAGGTACGTCCGTCAGTTAGGCAGAGTGACATTCCGTGTAGAAGGCGTGTTCTGTCCGGTGCTGCGTCTGCAGCTGCTGCTGTGGCTGCGAGGTAGGTCTTGCGTGCGTTTCAATGCGTCGTCGTTGTCGGTCGCTGTCGACGTGACAACTCGACGAGCATGCTGGTCACGCAGCACTGACAGACCAACGCACCGACGCACTCGGTCTGTATAGTGCTCGTGTGCGGCTGCATCGCTCTCGCGTGTGTTCGCTGTCCGGCGACATTCTGTTCCCAGCTCAAAGTCGCTTGCACTCAACTCACGCCACTTCACAAACTCCCTTCTGCATGATATAATGTAACTTGCTCAGTTGCTACGATTAGCCGCCCCGGGTTCACTCGGTTCATCTGTAAACAAGATGTCGTGCCGCCTGTTGAAAGCTTTCGGCCGACGACGCCAAGTCATTGCAGGTCTATTTGTAAACTGACTAAATAGATCTATTACTATGTCGCACACTACGCCATATTTCAATATTCGCAATTACAGCCGACAACGCCCATTTCAGTAGGCCTACGACGTCTTCTGTTCTCGGCTGAAAACGCACCTCTTTTCCGAGTCTTTTCATCCTTAGTTTTTTTTTCTCTCCCCGTCTCACAGACTGAGCAGCCCGTGTTTTAAAAGTTTTTCGCGATTGTTAATAAAGTGCAGCAGATAAAGCCAAAAGTCATTAAGCCCACTGCATGTTTTTTTACTTGCATACTTACTGGTCTTGACTGGAAGGAGAATGCAGAAAGCAAAATGGTTAATCGGCAGACCTTATTAATTAAGTCTGAATAAACTATCATTTTAATATCATATATGATATTAAAATGATAATTTACATATGAAATGACAGTGCGAATTGAAAAGCGAACATTCTCTGTATACCCATTCTTTTTCAAGCCAGAACGGCATTGTAAAATAAAATAGAAAATGTGGGTTTTGTATATTATATATTGTAGGCATTTTAACTTACTGTATATTTTTGAATGCATTTTTATGCTGCCTTGCGTAAATTGAACTGTTAATAATAAAATTATCAAAATATCGGCATTTGCATAAAGAGTTGCTTTTATGTTATATGCCGTGTAAGTAATGGCAGAATATCTATTGCACTGTACGACATGTCTTTTGTTGGCGGCAACTAATGAGCGGTTAATGCAGTCGGTAGGATTACACCTGTTAATGTACTGTGATTGCACTGTACAGAAATAGATAAGCTATACAGTCTAATTCAAGCTGCCACGCAGCGACTTAACATTAAGTCAATCGCTCTTGGCTTGAACGCGCGTGTGATATGCAATGTGAACAGCGACACTTCATGTCGCGTCGCACCGTACCGGTACCGATATTATTCTAGCGCAAATTCCACGAGACAGCAATAAAGGCGCTTAACAACGACACTCGTCGCACGGACATATTCTGGATCATTTTTCAGCGTCTATTCGCGACAGAACAGCATTGTGGCGAGTGGACGGCGGCCAGTGGAGCTAAGCAACGGCCGGCGCAGCGCGGTACTTAAGCCGCGACGCTCGTTCACGCAGTGCCGAGATTTTTGAATTATTTATGTAACTAACGCATTTTCAGAGTATATCGGACTGCAGCGCATGCACACACGCGTTAGGCGCCCGCCACAAACTTGAGACCGTTCGGCGCATGCTGGCTTTACGCAGTGGCGTAACTACTGACCCCGCAAACCCCGCAATGCGGGGGCCTTCGGGTCTAAGGGCCCAAAATATGGTGCTTTTTGCACAACAAAAACACAAAATTCGCTGTCACCATATGTGGTTTCTGGGGTTCCAAAATGCTCTAAAATATCTTTTCGGCTGGGGCTCCGCCCCGGACTCTGCATGGGGAGCTCGCAGCACTTCCCCAGACCTCCCAGCTGCATTGAGAGCAGTGGCAAATTCAAGCCCATTGACTAGATGCATCTTAAAACAAGTGACAATTTTGCATGAAAAAAACATCATTTTTGCATAAAATATTAAAGAACTTTCAGGAGAGAGGGCACAACCTCCTTCCTAAAACCTACTCCCTACTCTTTCGCCCCCTCACCATCTTATTCCAAATTTGTGGATTCGACACTTATTGGGATGTTTTACTTGTAACGGTAAAAAGCGTACGAGAAAAAATTGACAAAAGAAAAAGAAGAGCACAAAAGGTGAGGGCAGGAGTACCCGTGAGGGAAGGGAGCGTGAAGGGAAGGGAAAGGAAAAGAAGAGGGCCCTAAATAACTTTCTTGCAGGGGGCCCGAATTTTGAAGATACGTCACTGGCTTTCCGTTCTCAATAACCAAATCATAATGTACCGGGGCGCTGAAAATGCAAGTACGGAAAACGTAAGTAAAAAACTGGACATTTTGCACTGATGAAAAATGCAAGTACGAAAATGGCGAGTAGCCTACGTGTCTGTAAATATTTTTGTGAAAATTGCAGTAAAACTATTAAGTCTTTGTCAAAAAAGATTAAAACAGCTGAACAAAATCTGCAATTTTTGGTCTCATTGTAAAATCATAACGCAGTACAAATTGCCACATCAACAAAAAAGGTTTATATGAATACTAGTAACTAGGACTAAAAAGTACCGGTAGGCTTACACAGTCACTTGTAGTGTCCGAGTTAGAGGAGTTCAGCCAGCGAATGAACTCATGAACTGGTAGAAAATTAGAAAGCAATTCTTTCACTTTGTTGAACACCACAATGTACAAAATCTTTAATTTTTTTGTGTCATAAGAATGAAACAGATGGGAAACATATTGCTGGCGGGCAACAAAAGCTGATAGAACTGGTGTGGGACAGTCCTATAAGTAGCATCAAAATGTCAGAAGATCAAGCTGTGCAGGCCTATTTGATGCAAATATGCAAGCAGTTTTTGCATCAGAAATGTTTACTCATCTACGAAAAAACTACTGGCTATTGCATATTTCGAAAGATTTGTACTTGCATTTTCCGTACTTGCATTTTCAGTCGCCTCTAATGTACATTAGTACATCAGATAACGGTGTTGAGAAGCATGAAATTTTTTGACGTATTGCAAGAAAATGATAAAAACTAATAACTGCATAGTTCGGCACACAAAAGTAACTCATGCATACGTCTTCATACCTAGACAAAAACTCAAGACATTACGCTTGGTTTAACAAAGTTTGTTCTAAGTTTGAAATTTAACTAGAAAGCACTCAAAAAACTTCAAGTTTCGACAGAGAACTGCTTTATTTTTTGTCTCGAATGCAATGGTAAATAAGAAAATTTAAAAATTTGGATCTTGATTTCGGTTTTAAATTGCTTCATTTTTTACAAAAAAATGTACTAAAATTTGTTGAGAACTTTTTTGTTAATCTTGCGAACTGACAGACAGGAAGATAGACGTAGGCTTACAAGCGTAACTCTTGCTTTAGCGGAGGTAATAAGTATTTAGTTAATGATAAGTCTCAGATTGAATTGCGAAAGCGGCAATTTTGGCGGACTTTTTAAAGACCATTAATCAATCCGTGCGTGGACCGGCGCTGCAATCAGTATCACTTATTCAGGTTGCTGTTAATTGACGGCAGCGCTTCACGCTGCTGTGCGCCCGCTTGCGTTCATCTGATGGGAATAATGACGTCATTATCAGTAGCAGCAGCAGCAGCAGCAGCAGGAGCAACAGCAGTAACTCTGTCATAGCTGAACGTAACGCCGGAATTTGTTTTCGCTTGACCGCGTCTGCGAATACGAAACCGGTTTTTTGTCGTTAAATTCTGCTCATCCGGCTATTTGCAATCTGATTGTGACCCCCGACATTATCATGACCGACATTAGAAACTCTATGCGTCTGTTCTCGTAAATCAACACCTGTAGACAGGAGATAACTGTCACTTTTATAGTTTATGCTGATAATGTTACGGATACAAGCAAATGAATGTCGGGCGCGCGTGGGAAGACTTCGCTGAATTAATGAGGTCGGATGACATGATAGCTGGTGGTCATCAATGTAAACAGCAGGGAGGTGTCGCGCTTCCGTAACGACTCGAGTCAATATTGCATGCAGACGACGTCTCGACGTTCGTATGCCAAATACGTGCCCTGTTAATTTTTTTTCACTTAGTTTACAGTAACACACGCTAATCGTAATCGATCTCCGATTTTGTTGGATCAGCTATATATTTACACAAAACATATTGGTATATCCATTATCCAAGCGTACTGAATTGCGGCTTTTGGACATTGGACATTGGACAGAGTATAAAATCACCTGAGTGTCCGTGCGTGCGTCGGTGCGTGCGTGCGTGCGTTCGTCCAACTTTTCTTAAGCTCTCTTCCTTCTACTTTCCCTTTCTCTTTTTTTCCCTTCTTTTTTCCCTTTTCTTTCCCTTCCCCTTTTCCTGTCCCTTCCGCTTTTTCCTTCTTTATTTTCTTTTCCTTTTTTATTCCTTTTTCTCTTTCCCTCTTCATCCTTTTCTCTTCTCTTTTCCTTTTTTCTTCCCCTTTCCTTTTTCGCCATATCTCACCAACGGTGCGAGATAGACACATGGTGATGATGGACCGTTTATAGTAAAGCGCAGGCGACGAATCGAATGGTCACGTGACTGACAATATTTATGTTTAGTTATAATAATAGCGAAGGATGACAGTAACATTGCTGTTGTGCAATTTAAAATTACTTTTTTGATTTTTTTCTACCAGTGTAAACAGCTCGTTGCTTATATTTATACGGACATATATTGTAAACTATCGAAGTGCATTGGACAGATTCCGTGTCCCTATGAACATCATCTTGTTCTTTATATCATTCTGATGGTTGTACCAGCTTCCCGGACCTGTTCAGTACGTCATCACAATGACGTAACGGAAACAGGTGCGACGTGTCTGTCACGTTTATGCTTGCGTGACGTTCAGATCGCGGCTTCTTTTCAGCCATTTAACAGGCAGGCTGTTCGCGTGATAAATGACGTTGTACGAGTACACTGTGCCTCATAAAAATGTGCCAGTGTTGTTTTTAAGGATAAATTCGGCAAAACTGGTCCGATTTAAATAACACAGTTGCATTCGTCGATGTTATCAATGAACTACGAAAAAGGCTGGAATAAAAGCCGCCATATCACATTAATTGTCAGCACACTACCTTGTAAAATTTGAACCCTTAACTGTGTAACTACTTATTTGCAATAACCAGAATAGACAACGTCAAATCGTATTTTTTGAAATGACAAACTAAAGTTTACTTGTTTTGCTGATTTTATTACGTAGCTTAAATGCCTTTTTGAGTGCTGTTGATGTCATTCGACGTGCTTGTGATTTGATGACAGGCCACGTAACGCCAGTGCTTGCTGAACGTCTGACACGGCAATGAAAAAGACATTACTGACACCATCAATCGGCCAGTGGCGTGCGCTACTCGAAACCGGTGCAAACATGTCAGTATACAAGTGCAAGAGACTGTCCGGAAAAAAACTTGTTCTCAAATTGGTGTCAAGCGGGACTCACTCCACACGCCGGTTACCCTTGCCCTGGAGAACGTTCTCGCCGTTTTTTGGTTTTCTACGCTTTTGTTTTCGAGTTAGAAGCCCGTACGCGACTGACGGACCGACAAACAAACGGACGCGCAAAACGGGTAAGACGGCCGCATAGTAGCTGTCAACCGTCCATTTCCAGCCTTTGTGTTTTTCAGTTATAACAGACTCTGCTTTGTACCGCTTGCTTGATAAGGTGACATCGGTCGATCATAATAATTACACCGCACACACTTGGTTTCACTGACTCATCGATCGATGACAGCATAGCTGCGTTTTATATTTGCTGCTGATTCTTAAGGCGCGTACAGAACGACGTAACTGAACTGAACTGATGCGGATTAGTTTTTGAAGTTCCTGTTCGCCCATTGGTCATTGGCTGACGCGTACGTACGCATAGTCACGTAATCACCAACGTCGTTAGACGGTGCCTGCTGTAACGCAGTACTGCTTGCCCATTGCTCAGTTCGTCAAAAACTAAACCATGAACTCCAGTTCAGTTCAATTCAGTAACGTCGCTCTTTACGCGTTTTTAAGTTCAAGCAAATATTTCATGTAATTCATTTTTATAGACTACGGATTCTTTAACATTTTAGAATATTTTTGCTAAAGAGATTCCGTGACCAGGGTCTAACTTATCGTCAACTAGATACAGTTTTTCAGGCTATTGTAGTAAGTAGAATACTGTATGCTCTTTCAGATTTGGGCCCATTTCTGAATAAAGAACTTACAGGAAGAATTAACGCCTTTTTCAAAAGAACATATCGATGTGGCTTTACTACTAAAATTATGGAGGTCACTAGTCTATTCGATAATGCCAGTAAGGATCTTTTCTGCAATATGCAAAAAGCCCACCGTTGTCTATTCAGTATACTACCAGTCCTGTTGAGAATGTACATGAACATGAACTACGGGAACGCGGTCATAACTTTGTGTTACCTCAGAGTAATTGTAATCTTTTCAAGGCGTCATTTCTTAACAGATTTTTGTTTAGTTTAGTTCAGTTTGTGTATTTTAGTTTAGTTTGCATTAATTTTGCTCTTATTTTTATTGTATTTAATGTAGTGTGTTTTAGTAGTCCCATTTGCTTTGCTGCGTGATGCACGGTTGTTGCATATCAATAAATGATTATCAATCAATCAATCAATCAATCATATTATATATGCCGTGTTTACTGTTTTTGCGCTTGACAATTTATGCCTTGAAAATAGACATTATTTTTATTAAAATGTTTTAACAAGAAAATGCCCTGTGTTTTTCTTACATGTTTACGCGGCCTAATTATTTCTGAGACTTTGGCGCTTTATAAATTATTTACTTACTTACTTACTTACTTAGTTACTTATAAATTGTATTTTTCTGCGTGTGTAGCATAAAGCAATGACTCTGAAGAAAAGAGATGTTTGATGGTGAAACGCTGAAGCTGTCGGAGCAATGTTTTCAGTACTACACGCATGTCTTGCAGTCATTGTTCTGCTCTTTACTGCGTCCATCGTGTGCGTCGTCTCTGCGTCTCGCTGTCCGTTTACGCTCGCCAATCGCACCAGCACCGGCAACTGTCAATGCAATCGGTTGCTAAGTGAGATAATCTGTACCGAGCTCGACGCCGTTCCAGATTTTTCGACGTCGGCCGACGATGACTACAGTTCGTTACACCTGCGGCGTGGAACCATCCACAGTCTCCGTCCGTCGGCGCTCGCCGGACTGCCCCGTCTGTCCAAGTTCGTCGTTGACTTCATCCCGCTCAACGTTGGTGGTCTGGACCAAGCGGCGTTCCAGCTGGACTGGGAACACGTGTCGCTACTTCGTGAGTTGTCGATCGGTGCAAGTGGTGTGCAGTCTCTACCGCCCAGGCTGCTGGCCGGACTCAGTCAGCTCAGGCGCTTGTCGCTATGGGGCAACGAGCTCGACCGATTGCCGACTCGGTTCTTTGACCCGGTGGCCAGGTCGCTGGTCGAGTTGTCACTTTGGGGAAACCGACTGGAGCGTGTGGACGACACTACGTTCAGCGTGGGCCGGCGTCAGCAGTGGTCGGCACTGCGTCAGCTCGACCTTGATCGCAATCTGATAGCGTGGATCGGGCGGGATACGTTCCGGTCAATGCCGAACATGGAGACGCTGCGAGTGGCTGGCAATCGGGTCACTGCACTGTCGGCCGACTCACTCAAAGGACTTCATCGACTGCGTTCTCTTCGCCTTGAACACAACGGCCTCGGCTTCATCCACGTCGCTGCCTTCGTCGGTCTTGAGTCGCTGCTCAGCCTGTCTCTCGGGGACAACGCCCTGGCCTTCCTGCCGGATGGTCTGTTCGAGCCATTGGAGAGTCTGGTGGATCTTCGTCTACAGAACAATCGGCTTGAGTACGTCTGGTGGCGAACGTTCCGCGGCTTGCATTCACTGCGGCGTGTCGATCTGTCCGGCAACCGTCTGTCGAACCTCCCCGACGACGTGTTTCGACACTCGACGCGTCTGTCCGTCTTGTCGCTGGATGACAATCGTCTGAGGACTCTGCGTCGATGCTCTCTGCCGCCGGTTCACAGTCCTCCGCCGCCCGTGTCGTCGTCTCCAAGACGTCGACGGACGCTGTCGCTACTGGGTAATGTGAGCTTGCGGTGCGACTGTCGACTGGCGTGGTTAGCGGCACAGGTGGGTGGCGGGATCACGACTGTCTGGGGCTCTTGTGACGTCGCGCTCGACCCCCCGCCGTCCACCTCGCCCACAGACAACATCCACGACGCCCGCTGTCCTATATTGTCCGTCGTACTGCGACAACGCTTTGACGTCTGTCCGAATCACACCCGGCATCAGAACAACTGCAAAACGTAACCATAATGCACAGCGCGCATCGCGACGTCCCGAGTCCCGACGACTCTTCCGGTTCGTTAGCAAATGTCACCCGTGCAAATGGCATGAATAATAAGACTTCATATTAGCAAAAAGCAGTGACGGCCTCAGTCGGCCTGCATAGCACTAACCATCGATCGGTCTTCGTTATACGTTGACTGTTGTCAGCTTTCAGCAGCGAGCGTTTATTCTGAGCACAGCATAAACCCAAGCGCGAAAAAATTGATGTTAACTGAGGGGTAATGTTGCTTTTATGTTCTCTCCTACTGCAACAGATATGTGATTATTCTCAACTTGTAACGCTTGTGAAGTTGTTGCTTTTGAGTTTTTGAATGAAAGCAAACGTTCATACATAGAGCAAAATGAATATAGCATTATAGCACTATTTGATGTGCTTTAACGCAAGTAGTGTCAGTGTGTAATATTTTCATCCGTGTATATTTTAAATTTTTGTTGTCGTCGATACAGTGAATAGTTTTTCGTATGTTGTGTTTTTTGAAATATTTAAATTGATAACAGTAGACAGCCGCGTCCATGTCGATCTTTCCACAGTTAAAGGGACATATATGTAGAGTAGCGAATTCTTCCTTCCTTTTCCCCTTCTTCCCTTTCCCTCCATTTCTTTAAAAGTATTCCCCTAAAATCCAGCTGGTAGAGTGCTGTAAGCTCCTCCTGTGGCGTCTCTGGCAGCTAGAGCTTCAACCGTGAATCTAAACCACTTTTACCTTTTGAACGTTCAAAAAGCAGCCTGACGGCCTACGTCCACTTTTCTGAAATTTGGAAACGCAAGATATTTTCTGCTGTATCATCTTGGGGGAATCGCACTATGCCCCTATTCTAAATACACCACTGACGTTGGATACTGTTGCTGTCGCGGTCACAGAAATGATCGGCCCAAATGTGAAAAGGGTTGACCGATAATACTCTTTCTTTTTAGCACAACCACGCAGATCTGACTGAGCTAGTAAGGAAACAAAAGGCGACTCTAATTCGTTCGCTACATAAGGTGCTATAATGGGATTGTTACATTGAGTAAATGAAAGGGAGTGGTTAAGAGACGTTAGTTGTTATGCGGTGAGAGGCGTTAAAGTTATCATATGAATTCTGCGATTGCTGCGCACAATATTCACGTGTCACGTACGAATATCATGTGAAAGCACGTGCGTTTGTTTATACAGTGTGTATTGCACTAGCGGGCAGGTATGCATTGTAAAATGTGATTGTTTAAAGACCAATAAAATAATAATGAACAAAAAAGCGTTCTGTACAGCAAAATCTGTGTGAGAAGATTATCAAATAAATGTCGTCTTGGTGCTAAATAAAAATAATCACACAGCTAGAAACAATGGTAGCAGAAAATATATTTTTCATGAATGAAGCATATAAAACTACAACTGCTTTAGAGTACTGTCATTACTTCAGTTTCAGTTAAAAGAAGTGCTGAAGCAGACTTTTTATGCCCACATGCTCTTAGTCACTGAAGCAACAGTGATAAACCAGTGAAGGGACATAACTCGGCATCGGGACGTTTTGCCTTTGCCATGAGCGTTTCGCCCGCTGAAAATTTGTGGACGACGAAGATGGACAGAGGGAAAAAATGACAAAAAATGGACGACAAAGACGGCAAAACATTTGCAATTCCATGATTTGATAGCAAGATATTTTGTTGAGCCATAGTTACACTGTATGTTCAGAGAAATAACAAAACTAATAAAGCAAGCCGTGTCAGCTAACTGTATTTACAATACAATTTTAATATTATTTCATTATCAGAAAACATGATGCAAGGCAGTGACGACAAAAAAGCACATGTGACCTAGCAGTCGAGAGACAGTTATGCCAATATTTACTATTTATCACTATTACTAATTTTGCTACCTAATGCTCATGGGACACTCACTTAAAAAACGTGCATTTGCAAACATTGTAGTCCCAATCAAATCACACCACATCTGGGAAATCACAACATTCACACAAGCAAGTAAAAAATTAGCATAACTTGCTGCAAAAAAATCACTTATCTCGTACAGCTGCAGCATATAATTATACATTTTAATACATTGTATACTAAGAGCTTAAGCAACAGTGCTAGCAGCAGATGGTTGAAAAAAAGTAATAATTTGATAGTTTCTTATACAGGCTTCAACAGGCATTGGTCTACTCAACTGTCGAGTTAAAAACATCGTTGCTCAAGCACTTAGGAAAATTAACTAGTAACAAACCGAGCAGAAAAATCAAACAAACATGCTATCAGACTAATCCATTTCATTGGACACATCATATGCTACATGCTTCACACAAACATAGTAGACAAGACAGGGCATTATCAACAATAACCATAATTATGTAGTATTTAGCAAGTGCCATTAGTTGAGGACTGAGAATATTCTCCAGTATGTTTTGACTAATAACCAGCATGCACCCAGCTACCAATAACACAGATCTATGTGTTTTAGATGTGGCATAATTTATTCAAATAAAATCATGTGAAGTCAATCAGTGCCTCTGAAGTCAATCCACATACTGGCTAAAAAAATTAGTTTATTATTATTATTAGTATTATTATTACACTAAAAAGCATGCGCCAGATAATGTAACGGATCATTTTTTCTGACAAATTCCACTCATAGCTATTAATTTGCTTCAAACATCTCAGACGTATGTTCTGATACACAGTAAACAGCAATGTGCTAAGTTGTGCACAGTCCAGTGGCGGATCTAGATTCAGCCAAGGGGGGATATCCCACTTGCCCCTCCCCTCCTACCTCCCTTACTTTCCCCTCC